>ERZ761607.330-NODE-330-length-91895-cov-13.439438_pt1 | contig 91895 bp, 87 predicted proteins | sample MGYA00511164_ERZ761607 | MGnify/ENA primary metagenome ERZ761607 (study PRJEB28899, sample SAMN02445080) | bioreactor sludge metagenome | biome: EBPR sludge | place: Australia: Brisbane, Thorneside Wastewater Treatment Plant | collected 2011-06-22 ...
AAAGACCTCGCTCGCTACGCTCACTTTGTTTTGTTTTTTCTATCCTCGCCCAAGCTGGGCTTGGCTCGGATTAGCAGACACAGATTCTCTCTGGTGCGGAACTTAGTTACATGCCGAATTGAATGATGAAGATAGGATTAACTTCGTTGATCCTGATTGGGGGGTGTTCATTCAAAAGACCTCGCTCGCTACGCTCACTTTGTTTTGTTTTTTCTATCCTCGCCCAAGCCGGGCTTGGCTCGGATTAGCAGACGCAGATTCTCTCTGGTGTGGAACTTAGTTACATGCCGAATTGAATGATGAAGACAGGATTAACTTCGTTGATCCTGATTGGGGGGTGTTCATTCAAAAGACCTCGCTCGCTACGCTCACTTTGTTTTGTTTTTTCTATCCTCGCCCAAGCTGGGCTTGGCTCGGCTATAAAAAACAAAACCCCAGGCTTTCGCCTGGGGTCTTTTGATTGTCGTCCTCCCTGTACAATTTTCGAACCTTTTTATTGAAGACCTTAGAAAGTTGGCTAATATGGCAGCCTAATCAAATTGCTAAGTTTCGTGCCTGTGCATCTTCATTATATTAGTCAAATATGGCTAATTGATTCTAAATGACACGGCTGATCTTTTGAAAAGAAATAAAAAAAGGGCCCTATATGAGCCCTTCATCAGCGAAGGAATAATATCCTTCGGTGGTTATTATGATGTGATCAAGTAATTGAATTTCCAAAAATCTACCAGCTTCTCTTATCTTTCTGGTCAGATCAATATCCGCCTGACTCGGCTGTAAATTGCCAGAAGGATGATTATGACTTAGAATGATACCTGATGCTGCTGCTTTAATCGCGGCCGCAAAAATTAGTTTTGGATCAGCTACAGTCCCGCTGATTCCTCCTGTAGATACTTCAAAAATTCCAAGAACCTTGTTTGCACGATTCGTAAGCATTACTTTGAATTGCTCTACAAGCTCAATCTTCGTCTCATCCCAAGTTTCCTTTAATACAGTGTGGGCATCCCTTGAACTGTTGATCTTAGGACGCTGCGATGGCTTGATGTTTGACTTGTAGCTGAGCTGAATCTCTGCTACCTGATACTGTCTTGTTTCTTTTGTGTTTTCCATAATCGTAAGAATTAATTATGGTGCACTCGAAGGCTTTGGAAGGAATTTGCGCAAGGAGGAACGGAATAATTGGGGGTTCCTGGAAGGAGGCACGACTGTAAGGGGGAAACCGTTTATGCCGGAAATTCCTTGCAAGCATATTCCGACATAAGCATAACTTTGTACCAATGATTAATGACTTGAGTTTATGATTCGAACTGTTGAAGATCTTATTAAGAATTTAATCGAGGTCGGGAAATCTCGTATAGACGATACAGCAATTTTGCACAGACCTACAATTGGTGACATGTATGAGGGGCTTACCAAATCAGTTTTGGAGAAAGCTGTGTTTGAAGGTTTAAATCTTAATATCGTGATCGGTTCTTTTATTCAGAATAAAAAAGGAGAATTAAGTCATGAAATGGATGCAATGCTCATTGAGGGGGAAGCTAAACAACTTCCCTTCACAGAGAAATACATTGTTTCAGAGGATCAGGTAATAGCTGTATTTCAAGTAAAAAAAACATTAAATAAAAGCTTGTTGTCAGAGGCATACTTTAATCTCAAGAACGTCTATGATATTTGCGAACTTGAAAATTCAGCCGCCTATACATTCAGAATCCTAACAGATTCATATAAAGGAGTATTTAAAATGGGCAAACATAGCAGTAAGCCTGTTACAAACTATTTCCAAAGTACCACAGCAGAACACATCTGGCATTGCTTAAGGGCAGAAGCATGTCTGCCATTGCGTATCGTAATAGGTTACCGTGGGTACGCATCCGAATCGGGACTACGAGATAGTTTTAAAGGTTTCTTAGAAGAAAATCGACTTGTTTCAGGATTCAGTCCACTACATTTTCCGAACTTAATAATGAGCGATCAGTTTTGTCTGCTCAAAGGAAACGGAATGCCTTATATATCGGCAATTGAGAATGGTACTTGGCCATTTTATAATTCAAGTTCAAACAAACCTGTTCTGCATTTATTAGAATTTATCTGGAGCCGTCTATCTTACCGATATGAATTAGATCCTCAAATATTTGGAGACGACTTGGAGATAGAATGCGTTAATCGTTTTTTGAATTGTAACATTGTAAATATAATGGGACAACGCGGATGGAATTACCATTATGATGATTTCCCCGGGAATTACTTCACTCAGCCTATACCACCAGAAAATTGGGAGCCGGTTAGTATTTCCAAAGAGCAACACCATGTCATAGCGTATTTATGTAAGTATGGATTTTTGAAACTAACAAAAATAAATTGGTGTCTAGAGATAATAAATAGTAAAGTTGATGTGGAGCCATTTATCATAGAGCTAGTAAATACCGGCTTAGTCTACATCGACTCACATAAGCAACTTGCGCTATTAACCGATCACTGCAGATGTATTGCTTTACCTAATATCGGATTTGTTGCGGGTGACGACAAAACTGGAAAATTAACAAGATGGGTGGAGAAGAAGCTGGGAAGAAAAATGATGAATACGCTTCATATTAAATTTGATCTTCCGTAGGGCATTTGTCAAATGATATAATGAGTTTTATTTCACTAATCGGGATAAGAAGTAAAAGCAGATTATTAAATAAATTTACCTAGCCATTTTTACCGACAAGCCGCCAATGAGCATGTTGCGAAAATTTTGTCAAGGGTGACGATTCAAAAATAATAAGATAGAGATCGTCACTCGACTTGCCCTTGACAAATTTTTCGCAACGGGCATACCTTTGGCTTGTGGTGAAATGGTCTTATGTACTACTTAAGTATGGCACCTGAGTGCGAGTAGCCGTGAGTTTTGTGAATTTAATCCTCCTTTAAGTATTTTATTGGATTGGCCCTGGAAGCCCGCAGTGTTTGAAATCCGGTTGATAGAAATAGGACGCAGGCCATGACCAATGGTGGTAAGATAAAATAAACAATATTCAATTCGATTTGATAACTGAATTCATTGAGCCATCGCGTCATAAAATAATAACTGGCAGATCCGGCCAGTACCGAAGCGAGGATTATGATAAAAACATAACTGGCGTACATCCACTTAATGATTTGAATGGTACTGCCACCAAATACTTTGCGGATACTGATCTCCTTTAGTTTTCTGTTTAACAAATACGTGGTCAGGCCAATTAAGCCAACTCCAGCAATCAATATCGCGATCAAAGAAAACGAGGTGTAAGCTTCTTTCAATTTGAATTCAGCACCATATAATTGTTTGATCTGATCGTTCAGAAAATCATACTCCAATGGATAACCATGATAGAGTTCCGGCCATTTTTTACCAAGTGCCTCGATTCCAGCTTGGTTATCGTTTAGCTTCACTGAAACGAACCTGAAGGTAGGCGTGAAAGCATACATGATGACTGGTTGCACAGCTTCATGCAAAGAGGTGTGATTGAAGTTCATTACAATACCGACCACTTTTCCATTCACCTTGCCAGTTACTTGTTGGCCAATAGGATCTTTGAGTTGCAGTGTTTCTACTGCAGCTTCGTTGAGCAGTACATCGGCAAGGGTATCGATGTTGTTGGGATTGAGAAGTCTTCCTTCTTTTATTTGAATATGGTAAAGATCAAAAAACTTGTCGTCAACCAAGAAGGTGGAAAGGGCCTGCTCTCCGGATTCAGATCCCAGCATTGTGTAGGTGTACGTGAGTGAATTGTTGGCACCGGGGGTGCTTGAGGAAAAGCAGGCTTTTTCAATGCCAGGTAATTGTTCAATTTCATTCGTCAGCGTTTGAAAGCGATTATTTTGTGACCTGTCTTTTACAGGAACAACAATTACATTTTCGCTATTGAATCCAAACTGACTTGATTCCAAAAAATTGAGTTGTTTGAATACAATCCAGGTGGCGATGATTAAAAAGATGGAGATGCTGAATTGAAAAACCGCTAAACTGGTTCTGAGTCCTGAGCTTGTGCCACCGGTTTGCGGCTTACCAACCAATGAGGTTGTAAGTTTTCCTGATTGCCAGGCAGGAAATAATCCAGTAAACAAAGCGATGAGAGTGACTACTCCCAGGGCTGGAGTTAACAACCAAAGGTTTTGCTGCAGCATAATTTGCTTGCCAGTACTCATATTAAAGTAAGGCAACGCAAGTTGCGTCATTAAGAGTGAGAGCATGAAAGCGGTCAAGCAAATGACCAGAGATTCTATAAAAAAATAGAAGGTAAGGTTACTTGCGTTGGCCCCCAAGGCTTTTTGTATGGCAACTTCTTTTGATCGGGATAGTTGAGTGGCGGTAGATAAATTGATGAAATTGGCGCAAGCCATGAGTAGAATAAATAATGCAATGGTGCCTAATATGTAAGAAAACTTTTCATTACTGTTGGCAGAAATTTCATCCTTGCGATCAGAGTGAAGGTGAATGGAAGTGAGTGGTTGAAGGAATAAAGATTCCTTTTCCTGTACCCATTCTGGTGCGTTGCGCTTTAACAAATCGGAAAGCTTGGATTCAAGCTGAATCGCTGAAGCACCTGGAGCCAATAATACATAGGTATAGTGGTCAAACTGACCCCAGTGTGCCAACCGTTTTTCTCCAAACAAATCGCGTAATGTAGAGAAAGTAACGAATGCATCGGCAATGAAGTGAGAGTTGGGATGCATGGACTCCATTACCCCGGTTACTTTCAGGTCAATGCTATTGTCATAGCGAATGGTTTTTCCAATCACATCCGTGCTGCCGAAATACTTAAGGGCAAGTGCCTCCGTCAGTACAATATTATTTTTATCCGCCAGGGCCAGGTCTCGGTTCCCTTTTTGAAATGGGATGTCGAAAATTTGGAAAAACGTGCTGTCCGTGAAAAATAATTGTGGTTCGTAAAATTGTCTTTCGCCAATGGAGAGTAAATCAGTACCGGGGTTTTTTCTAATCCGGGCAACTTGTTCTATTTCAGGAAAGGCCCCCTGCAAGTACTGGCCTATAGGTGCGCTGGTTTTGGCCCAGGATGTTATGGTGCCATCGCTGGCGAAGTCTAGGATCACACGGTAGATAGTATCGGTTTTGGTGTAGTGCCGGTCGAAAGTATATTCGTCATAGATAAACAATGACACCAACCACAGGGATGCTAGCCCTACTGCAAGCCCAAGGATATTTACGAAAGTATATACTCTGTTTTTGTTAAAGAGATTGCGGAGACCCAATATTAAAAAAGAGCGAATCATTGCTGGTTTAGGATTTCAAACGGCACTGAAACCTCCAGCTTCTCCCAATAAATCACTATTTCTCCTGCTTTTTCAGTTTCAGGTTCTATTACGTAGCGAAGTCTTTCCTGATGTGTTACTTGAGTCTCAGGGACTACATTTATACGCACTACATCTTCCTCTTGTGCATAATCATCTACAAGGTGTTGGTTCCAGTTCTTGTTGAGAATGATCATCCACTGATCTTTGCTTGGAATAGTAAAGAAGGCATATTTGCCCGCTGGTACCACTGTCTTACCAATTTTAATATCGTGATCAAATTCAATGCTCGTGGCTTTATGCGCACCTGTTACCCATACATTATCATAAGCAACTAGTCCGCCCCAGATTACACGGCCACGAACTGCTGGCGAATAGTATCGAATGGTCATACTAACATTTCCAATCATCCCGTCTGTGCGTGCTCGTATACTGCCTTTTAAAGTGTCTAGTTCACTTTGCGGTTCTATGATATTTTCTTCATCTTTTGGAGATATAGCTTTTGTTTTTGGTTCTTCAATCTGCATATCACTTTTTGTATTCCCGTTTGCACAACTCAACAGAGTGGCCATTATTAAGCTTCTGAAAATAATATTCATCATTATCAATATTAAGGTTATGGTTAATTAAAAGTTTACAGGCTTAATTCCAATGTTGGCCTTTCTTGAGCGTAACAGTTAAAGAATTTCTCACAAAAGTAGATGATTAGCTTTTTAGACCCTCAATGTGCAAAGTTAATGGATTAATCGTTTCATTATTAGATTTCAATGACGTCATTTTCGATTAAGTTCATCGTGTAAAGTCTTTAGTGCATTGGCGTTACCAAAGAAAAGTTATTCCAGTTCCAAACTTATAATCAGAATCGTAAGAACCATGTATGGCAATGTATTTGTGTATGTAGTAATCAAAATCAATATTATACTCTTTATCTGTGTTAGCAACCAGGCTAAGGCGCAGTCTCTTGGTGATCGGTATATCGTTTCGTGCAATCTGAAACCGAACATCGCCCCGGTGGTCAATCCTCAACTCAGTCAACAAAAACATTGGTAACAAATAACGAATACCCAACACCCCTACCTGTCTGTTTATAAGCTTTCCACTTTCTATTACCTGTCTTGTGTTTCTGATATCGGCTCCGACATAGGCTGAGAAGAACTGTCGCTTGTCAAGAAACCGCTCGTAGTCGGGTTGAAACTCATATTGATTTTTATAACTTACCCTGTAGGTGGATCCTAGTATCCCCCTGTTTCCGGACAGACTCACAAATCCAAAGACAGCATCACTGGCAACTTTTGTCTGGCCCCACAAGAAAGGCATCTTGTCTTCTTTGAAGAGTTTGCGTTGATCTTTATCGGAAACCTGGGTATTAGATGGTGAATTTTCGTAGCTCACCACCCGTGCCATTCCTGCCATCATGTGATAAAGTATGTGGCAGTGAAAGAACCAGTCTTTCTCTTCGTTGGCGTAAAATTCAATGGTCACACTTTGCATTGGCTGAATATCAAACGTGTGCTTCATAGGTGCATATTCCTCCTGCTCATTGATAAACCGGAAGAAATGGCCATGCAAGTGCATAGGGTGACGCATCATGGTGTTGTTCACCAACGTCATTCGCACATTTTCACCTTTGCGAATCATAATTTTATCCGATTGCGAAAGCGTCTTGTTATCAAACGACCATACATAGCGGATCATGTTGCCAGTAAGAGTGAGCTTAATTTCGCGCATGGTTTTATCCTGATCCAGCGTAGTGGGTTGTGGCGATCGCAGCATATCATAAGAAAGGGTGACTTCTTCCATGTTGCCCATGTTCATGCTGCTCATATCCATACCTGTCATGTCCATATCTTTCATGGTGGTGTCCATCGGCATGGACATGGTGGAATCCATTTCCATATCCACCATAGATGAATCTTTTTCCATCTTGTGACCTTGATGTGTTGTGTCGGCCATGTTCATTTGCTTCATGTCCATACCCTTCATATCACCCATGTCCATTCCTTTCATCCCCGACATATCCATACTCCCCATCTTACCCATGTTGTTCATGTCGCGCATCATCTCGAAGTAGTTTACCCTGGGCAGATCGGGTGCATTCATTTTCATGCCTTCACCTAAAAACAAAGAAGCATATCCTGAAATATCCTGTGCGGTGGCCCGAAATTCGTAGGCCATCCCATCATCGGGTATTATGACTTCCACATCATACGTTTCAGCAACTGCAATTAGGATTTTATCCACCTCCACCGGCTCTACGTTCAGGCCATCTGCAGCAACGACTTTCATTTTACCTCCCGCATATTGCAACCAGAAATACGATGATGATCCACCGTTGATAATTCTGAGACGGACCTTATCACCGGGTTTGCCCTCGTTCCATGTGCCTTCCGATGTACCATTGATGAAAAATCGGTTGTAGTACACATCTGAAATATCCATAGCAGGCATACGTACCCATTCTGTTTTAGCCCGATCCTTGAAGTAACCTTTGGTTAAAGCTTCTCCCCAGCTCTGAACAGAATTTTTCTTGATGGCATACCAATCCGAACCCCGCTTCAGTGATCGAAGCACTTCGTGAGGGTTTTCGTTTGTCCAGTCCGAAAGCATGATTACTTTTTCCTTTTTCTCTTTTCCCTCGGGCGGATAAATCACAATAGAGCCATAAATACCAGATTGCTCTTGCAACAGGGTATGCGAGTGATACCAATACGTGCCCGATTGAATGAGTGGAAATGTAAACGTGTGCGTGCTGCCTGCTTCAATTGGAGCGGTGGTCAGGTTGGGTACTCCGTCTTGTTCATTGGGTAGTAATAATCCATGCCAATGAATGGACGTTTCTACCTTCATTTGATTATGCACTCGAATGATGGCGGTGTCACCTTCCGTAAAAAATAATATAGGAGCTGGAATTTGGCCGTTCAAGGCAATGGCCTTTCTTACTTTGCCGGTGTAGTTTACCAACGTGTCTTTCACATAAAGGTCATATTCTACCCGCTTTCTATTTGCATGCTTAACCGTCTGTTCAAGACTCCTTTCTGTTTGGTGGTTGGCGTGCTGTGCACTTACTGCTGAAATGGTTAGTGTGAACAGTGCTGACAACCCAATATAATTGAGTTTGAAAAATCCGTTTATTAAGGAAAACAGATTCTGGATATATAGGATTGAAAGTCTCACAGTTGGTTTAGTTTAAATTAATATTTAACGGTTTTAGCGATCTTTTCTAGAATTTTATGACTTTCGCCAAACTTGCAAAGTGCATCGCAATGTTCCCGCAAATCTGAAAATAGGATGTACTTTATAGTTACACTGCTATTCTTAATCGCTGGCCTGCTAAGTTGCAACACAACATCCTTTTCGCGGCTGTTGGGTATGATAATAAAAAGGGAAGTATTGTGGTCGGCAAATGAAATGGCCAGATCACTCAATCTTAATATGCCTGAGTAGATTGACGTACTTTTTTCAACCTCAAAGGCACACACGGCCTTGTTGTTGTTTTTCTCAAACCAAATGATGTCAATAAGTTGGATCGTGTTGAGCGTATCCTTGTCCACATTGAGTTCAGGAAATTTATTCAGACTAATAAAAGAGAAATTGATTTCACCATGACATTTGCCTCTGTCATTAGTTGCAGCAATCGGATCGTACCCTAATGCTTTACCAATTTTTAGCAGATGATATTGCATTTCAGTATGCAAATCTTCTTCGTGTTTTTCACCTATCACTTCCTTATGCCGCTTGTTGTATTGTTTTAATAGTTTGACTTTGTCTTCGTCCGAAATTATCTGTCCTTCTATGATTATGTTTCTTGAACCAATCTCAAAAAGCAGACCTGCGATAGCCCCAAGGTCTTTTGACAATTGATCTTTATTGTCAGCATTTGTTTTCATAATTATTTCCCTCATTTTGAGATACTCTTGCCAACTGCCTAGTTTTTTCTTATCTCGAAATAGATAATTGAATCCGTTGACAATGGCTGTATTGAATGGCGGAAGTATGGTGGGATGCAAGAAGTAGAGAATACTAGCCACAGCAGGGCCTAATCCTTTTATTTTCAAGCCATCCAGTTTTATAATCTCACGAATCAGTTGATCTTCATTGCTGGCATAGTAACAGTTCTCCAAAAACTGACCGAAGGCCTTTTTGTTAGTCTGATTTTCATAGATATCGGGAATGCGCATTTTAGGTTTCCAGTAAAAGGGATGGGCAGCACCTTCAAACACTTGCTTCTGTTCTGTGATAGCCGTAAGTACAAAATCCAGAGATGAACCTTTAAAATCATTGCCAAATTTTTCCGTCTTAATGTCATCTATCACCTGGGATACTCCACGCCTGATAGCACGAAAAGCTTTTAGCCTTTCGTCACTACCGATGAACCACGTGTTGTAAACCGAGGCCGGGTCAAGTTTGTACTTTTCTATTATTTCGTTAATGAGCGGTTGTTGGTCCATCGTTTTGGGGTTTGATGCCTTTATATAAAGATAATGTTCCAAGCATTGTTGCAAATGATTTTGTTTCTGTCACATCTTCAAACCCTGCTAGATTAATATATTCTGGCAACAAGCCTTTTACATTGTCGGTGGTGGTTTTAAATCCATCAAGAATCTGAACGAAATAAAACGCGCCCCTCATGAACAAGTTTCTAGCCTTTCCCCAATCGGCAATGTGCAATTCACCATTGGGTTTTAGAACCCGGAAAATTTCACGCAGTGCCTGCCGTTTTTGCTCCCGGGTTAAGTGATGAAATACAAGGCTTGATACCACTCTATCGAAATAACCATCGCCAAAAGGAAGCGTATGACCATCGTAGTGAAGTAGTGTGACTTTCGCTGTTGATTTCATTAGCTTCCTTTCGGCAATGGTTAATATATTCTTGTCCACATCAATGGCATGAAGATTTGTGTCAGGACGTTTTTCAGCAGCCTGAGGGAAAGGGTAAGCGATCCGCAACCAAAATCCAGAACCCGGCTCCCTGGCTCCAAACTAGCCTGTTCGATCAAGGCGCTTTTAAATTGTTTTTCCGGCATTAACGCACCTACTACCGGATCATACAATTTTGTGAGCCAATCGAACTTAAGCGCGGGGATATAGGATTCGGTATTCATAAAATTAAAATCCTTTTAAATCAATCTCATGGTTTTCGTGATGAATTGTGCATGTTAACAATTTTCCATGTTCCGTTCTCCTTCATCAAAAAAGAGGTAGCCACTCCTTTTCTTTTGACTTCCTTATCATCCTTTTTCAACACAATGGTATAGAGGTAGGTTTCCATGGCAAAAGCGTAGTTACCAGTGACATTTACATCTACTTTATAATTTTCAAATTGAAAAGATTTGAAATCATCCAGTTCCGGCCCTATGTGATGGGCGAGGTACTCCTGATACGTTCCCTCCACACTGCCCGACTCGATCACCACAGAACTTTCAGTAAATAGTTTTTCCGTGCCTTTTACATCAAGTCGTTCCAATGCTTTTTTATAAGCATCCAGGGTTTTTACAACGGCTTCCTTATCACCAGCCACATTCTGACCATAGGTTAAGGCGTAGGCGAATACAAAAATTGACATTACCAGGTATTTCATGATTTGTGCTTTCATCATTTAAAAATTTATATGTTTAAGATTGTTTTAGTTATTGGGTTGACTTGTTACTCAGTGAGTTTCATTACCTCCATCATTTTCAACATCACCTTTCCTTTTCCACTCAGCAATACACCTACTTGTCCGGCAGCGCGGGTTTCGGCATGCCCGTGGTTAATTAACTTTTCGTTGAGAAGGCCTTTGTAATGCTCACCGGCTGACGATACTGTTAACGTAGCCCAATCAGTTGGCATTTTCATTTCCTTATTGTCCATCACGTTGTCTTTGCCGTTCTCCACTCGTCCTAATTTCATCGCAGAACTTGTCAGCGATACATAATCGTAATTGGAAACATCGGTATAGTGATGTACAACAGCTACTTCACCTTGAAAGCTGTTGGTTTTGAATTGAAGATTGGCACCTACATTCTCCAATGCACCGTCAAAAAGCAGAATTACTTTTTCCCCAGTGAGTGTTAAGTTTAGAACTTTGGAGCCATCACTTTCGGAGGTAACGGAGGGCGTTAATGAAGGCTCATTGCCCTGCTCCAATTTGAGCATGCCTGTGAAAGGCTGATCCCCCGGCATCCACATCATCGTTTCCGAGGTGCTTTCATCTGTTCCCTCATCGTGATGTCCAGCTTCGGTGTGATCCTCAGTGTTAGAACTATCTTGTTCGTGATGATCAGATTCTTCAGTTTGCTCTTCTCCTTCTTTTTGTGACTTCGTGCCACAAGAGCTCATAGTACCGGCAAGGAATAGAAAAACAACTAGGATTGTTATAATGGATAAATTGGTTTTTAAATTTTTCATTCGATTTAATGTTTAATGTGAGTAAAATTTACTTTAGTAGATAAATATTGGTTCAGCCATAGCCATTACTTTGCTTTTTGTACACCAACACCATACTTGTAAACCAGCTTTGCGCCAAGATCGGCTGTCTTACTAATCAAAGCTGCACCGGCAAGGCTTCCACAGAAAAGCAGTATGGCCACCGCGCGTTTGCGATCCAACTCTTTCCAAAACAGAAAGGCACGGATGGCCGCAAACAAACTAAAATAAAGCAGTGTGTAAAGTCCCCAGTCAGCGTGGTTACTAGCCGTTAATTCGGCCCGCATGGGAACAGAAACAATGTCAATGGCCTGTTTGCCACTTAAATATGTAATAAGGGCTGACAATGCAGCGAAAACAAAAAGGGCTGTCACTACCATGTGCAACCAATTCTTTTTCCAAAAGAATTTAACGAAATCAAAGAAAAGGGCCGTAATGAACACAGCAATTGGAAAATGAACCAGCATAGGATGCACGTTGGGTGCCCATTCAGGAAGTAAGCTTTCCATAGATCAATAGATTATTAATTGTACATAGAAGGATTGAATGACGATAAGTCATTGAACCATTCAAATAGCTTGAATGGATATTCTAGGAAAAGATGGGAGGAGCCCGCAGTAGACGGGTTGAAAATAAATTGTAATCTAGTCTGGGAGGTTTGATTGGTATGTGAAATACCTTATCAACAAACCATACATCGGTTAAAATTGAAATTTGTAGGGTAGCAGCAGTATTAAATTGAAAGTTCTTACTAACTACTTTTTTATCAGGAACGGAAGTTGACGGTAAGAAGTCGATGTTAGCTGTATGTGTAAGAAAGAACAGGCCGCTGTCTGATGTACCTTCATTTTCGTGATTATGTTCGTGATTCCCCTCTTCATCAGCATCGTGTGTATGCGCTGATTTAAATTCACCAAGAGAATTGAAATGACTATGGGGAATAAGGCTATGCGCGATTGAAAGCGAATACGCGATAAGGACAAGACAATATATAAACAACTTGATTTTCACCAGTTCTTACCTCATTGTTATTAAAGTAAATTTAGTAAATAAATCGCAAACATCTCGTTAAAATGCTAAAAGCTTATCACACGATTTCATAGTTCAGCATCATACCATCGTCTTCATGCTCAAGGTTATGGCAGTGAAATACGTACACCCCTTTATCTTGAGGGAATTTCATGATGACCCTTACTTTTTCTCGGGGCATCACGAGTACAGTGTCTTTCCAACCTCTTTCCGAAGCAATCAATGAACCTCTTCCTCCTGTTCTGGATAGGATTTGAAATTGAACGCCATGGATGTGCATGGGGTGAATTTCGTCACCTGCGGAGTTATCAAAATCCCAGATTTCAGTAGCTCCTGCATCAATCGTTTCGTCAATCCGGTTGAGTTCATAGATTTTGTCGTTAATGGTGTGCATGCCACTTCCCATGTTTCCCCCCATATTTCCATTCATGCCCTCCATCATTCCTTTGATTTTCATCGAACGTGTTCTGGATGCTGAAGCTTCTGTCAGCGGTGTGATCATAGAAAGTTGAGAGGGTGTAGTGAACGAATCACTCACTGGTTGATTCACCGTAAACTTCATGATCTTGAATTCCTGCTGGCCTTGAGTCCCTCCATCGAAAGTTTTACTCAACAGATAAATTTCCTTTCCAACTGCCAAATTTTTAAAGCTTACTAAAATATCAACTCGCTCGCCCGGGCCTAGCAATAAGGAATTCACAGAAACGGGCTGGGCTAACAAACCACCATCAGAACCGATTACTTCAAAACCCAGGTTATCGCTCAAACTAATGTTATACACCCTGGCCGTTGAGCCATTTAAAATACGCATCCTGTAGTACTGGGTAGAAACATTGTGGAAAGGAGCATAAGCACCGTTTACTAAAATATATTCACCCGTATAGCCCGTCATGATTTCATTCATGGAGGGTGAATAATTCAGCTGACCATTTTCAATGCGCTTATCCTGGATGACAAGCAAAAGTTCACGGTCACCAGAAGGAAGGTTCAGTGCCTGCTCTTCTGCATCATTTGCAATAAAAAAACCTGCGAGCCCAGTAAATACCTGTCTGGCTGTCTTCCCGTGCGGGTGAGGATGATACCAATACGTGCCCGCCCGTTGGTTAATGGGGAGGGAAAAATCAAAACTACCACCGCTGTTGATAACATCCTTGGGATGACCGTCCATGTTGGCGGGAACTAATAGCCCATGCCAATGAATATTGGTTTCCTCGGAAAGCAGATTTTGAAAAGGAATTGCAACCGTGGTACCTGTGTCTACTTTAATGGTTGGGCCTAGGATGCCATCTGCGTATCCGAATACGGAGGCATTCTGATTAATTAAAAGGCTTGCCGTGTTCCCCTTGGCCTTCATTGTAAAATTACTTGACATCACTGTGGGGAAAGAAAGGGACGTGGCGAAGGTTCCTTCCTTAACGGGCACTGCATTAGACCCCATGTTCATATTCATGTTCATATTGTCCATACAACTTTGCAGTGTTGGAGGAATCATGATCGCGGAGGCGGCCGCTGCTCCTGAAAGTTTTACAAATTCTCTACGTTTCATTTCTTTAGATATTTTTTAGCGTTGTCCTGATTTAAAAAAAAATAAGCGATCAACAATACGCGTGTTGAGTGAGACGTTCAACTTGCGTTAACTCCGTCACATCTCCATCCGCATTAGTGAATCATTTCTTTTACACTACCGCATTTCAGCATTTTGTCTCCGAAATAAGGATTCTTAATTTCCTTTTCATTGGAGAGCCAATAGGCACCTATGTTATTGTTCGCCATGGGACAGTACTCAAGATAAAGCATACCCATTGACAACTTTCCGTCCTTTACCAATGTGGCCATTTCGTTACTAAGTGTGCTGAACAATTTGCGTTGCTCTTCGAGATCGGAAGTACTTGCCAATTTTGTTGCCGCATCAATTGAGGCTACTGAGGCTTTGGCATCTTTCAAAGCTTTATTCAATACATTGGCTCCAGTCTTGGCTCCCTCACTATCAGAGGCTACCAAAGCATTCTTCACATGAATGTAATGTTCATATGCTTTCCCCAGTTTGGCGTCTTTAAACATGACCATCGTTTGGTCAGTCTTCTTCTGATCGTGCCCGGCATGATCATGTTGTGCAAAAGCTCCCCAGCTGCCTAGAACCAGGATAAGCATCATCATTTTTGTTTTCATAATTGTTACATGTTTAAGTTTAATTATAGTATTGCATTGTTCTTTTTTGTTGCCTTGATAAGTCTTACTGTGCCGACCATCGACTTAAAATGCGCAGTCTCTTCAGCCTCTTGAAAAGTTTCTTTGATGGCTTTGGCTAACAAATTCTCAACGTTATCAGTCGTTGTCTGAAATCCATCCAAAAGTTGAACGGCATAAAATCCTACCCTCTGTAGTGCACTAGCCGGTTTACCAAAATCTGCTATTTGAAATTCTCCGGAAGGCTTAAGCACTCTACGGATTTCTTCCAACGCAAAATATTTCTGGCGCAGCGTGAGGTGATGAAACACCAGGCTTGACATCACGTGATCGAACGAGTTGTCCGGGTAAGGCAGTTTACTGCCATCGTACTGTTGCAGATCAATGGTCAGTTTCGTCTTTGAAAGTTTCTCTCTCGCAACGGATATAATTTTTGCATCAATGTCCACACCAAAAAATATTGCGTTCGGATGTCTCTGAGCCGCCATGATTGAGAGCGTAAGCGAGCCGCAACCAAAATCAAGAATCCGGTCATTTGGTTTGATCTCCATTTGCCGGATCAATGCGGACTTAAATTTCCGCTCTGGCATGGTAAACTGTAACACGGGGTCATAGACTTTTGTGAGCCAGTCGTACTTTAATGCGGGTATATAGTTTTTGTTTTCTTTCATTTATTATATGTTATTGATTATGCATAAGTTGACTCAAAAGAACGAACAGTACAATTCCGACCAGGACAGCATAGACTATTCGTCTTGACCATACTCTCCAAACTGGAGGTGGCTTAGGATTGCCATTTTCGCAACAAGGTTTAGCCATAACTTTAATTTAAAGTCTCTTTTGTTTCTCCACAACGCAGCATTTTCTCACCGAAATAGGGATTGCTGATTTCCTTTACATCACTGATCCAGAAAGCACCTTTGTTATCGAATGCCATTGGGCAAAACTGGTAGTATGCATTAAGTCCCTGCACTCCGAATGTCTTAATGGATGAATAAAGAGTATTAGTGAGTTGAGAAAAGGCTGCCCGTTGAATCTCTATATCTTTGGCAGACAAAATGAGTTTGGTAGCCATCTCCAGATTTTTCAACTGCTCCATCCATTTAACATGTGCGTCTCCTTTTACCAAACCCATATCCACATCTTTCAAAGCAGTATTGAAAGCCCTTGTTTGAGCAGAAGCGGAATTGGCGTCCGATGCTACCAACGCCTCTTCGATTTTTAGATAAGGTGTCAGCAATTCGTTGAGTTGTTGTATAAATGCCTGATCTACCGACATTGGCGTTTCCGTCTTTGGAACTTGCTTGGCATCACTTGCTTGCACAGCTACCTCATCGTGCTTATGGCCAGCCATTGGGTTAACTCCCTTCTTGAGTACGATCTCACTATACAATAAGTAGGCGCCCGTCACAACAATTGAGTCACCTTCTTCCACACCACTGGTAATCTCAACTTTGTTAAAATTTTCCAGTCCGGTGGTGATCATCTGTGGACGGTACTTGCCAACACCGGTTATTCTATACACATGATTGCCCGACTCTTCGCGGATAACAGCATCAGCAGGTAAAGTCAGTGCTTTCTTTTTTGAGTGCTCGAAAACGATCTCCGCCTGCATGCCGGGCACAAAGCGATAATCAGTATTGGTAAGTGAAGCGCGTAATACAAAAATCTGGCTGGACTGCCTGTATTCCGGGGAGAGAAAGATGACTTTGCTTTCAATAGGTTGATTCTCGAATCCGTTAACATAAATGATTATGCGGTCGCCCAATTTTATCAGCGATGCTTCCCGTGGATACATTTCCGCTTCCACCCAGAGTTTGCTAAGTTTTTCTAAGCGATAAATGGCTGCGCCTTCGGCAACATATTGTCCTTCTGTTACGGGTATTTCGGTAATGATGCCAGAGGCGGGAGCAACGAATTGTATTCGAGGATTAGTGGCTTTCGATTTGGACAGTTCTTCAATCTGATGTTCTGTCATTCCATACAGCCATAACTTCTTCCTGGAAGCTTCCAGGTAAGAAGAGTAACGTTTATTGTCGATGGATTGGGATTGCGCGAGAGCGAGTAAATATTCATTCTGATAGGTGAGCAGTTGTTCACTGTAAATTTCATAAATCAGTTGACCTTGATTTATTGGAACGCCTGTCTCTTTGATGAAGAGTTTGTCAATCCTGCCCGGAACTCGTGTGCTCACTACTTCCGTCTGTGTCTCGTCAGCACGGAGACGGCCGTTCAGGAGTATGCTGTTTCCAATCTCCTGAACCGACACCCGTTGCACAGTAATGTTGGCAAGTTCTATCTGGCTTTCGCTGAGCGTAACCTCTGACTTATCTCCCCCTGCATTCACCACCACCAAATCCATTCCGCAGATTGGACATGTCCCGGGTTTATCCTGCACGATCTGCGGGTGCATGGGGCACGTATAGGTTTGTTTCATTTCAGAAGACTGACCGTTGTTGTTTTTTCCATTGCATCCTGTCAGTAGTATGATGATACTAACAACTAAATATTGGATTGTAGTTTTCATCGTTGTTATGGGTTAATTACTTTTATAAAACTCTCGCTGTCTACCAGGTATTGAGCATTGGCGGCAATCTCCATCGATTCATCTAACCCTTCAGTAATTTCTATCCAGCCATCCGTCTCTAATCCTGTTTTTACTTTAAAGGGAATGTAGGTTGCCTTCTCTTTGATGAAAACTATTTGCTGAACTCCAAGATCAAGGATTGCCTTTTTCGGGATCCACAGTGCCTGGCTATGTGTCTCAGTAACATGAGCCGTTAAAAGTTGTCCAACACGGATTTCAGTGGCGTTAGCATTGATGTAGGATCTAACTTGCAGGAATTGTTTGCCTTCGCTGAAAAATGGCTGAATAAAGTCCACCTTTGCCTGAATCGCTTCGGATGTACCTTTAATGTGGAGTTCAATGAGCACACCTTTTCTGATCTGCACACCTTCCTTCGCAGGGAAATACAGTTCAGCCCAAAGGCGAGTACCATCTACGACTTTGAAGAGACTTTGCCCTGTGGCCACATACATACCTTCGCGAGTTGAAAATTGCCCGCCCATAGCCGGTGATGAATTTGCCGTATTCATTGCATTGCTTGGCTGCACCCCTCCACCCATAGCGCCTCCTGATTTTTTATTCATTCCACCTCCGCTCATGGATGTTGATGATGCACCACTTGCCGTGCTGGCTTCAGGAAGAGACACGTTTGACTCCACGATGTACCCAGAGTAAGGGCTGAACACCGGGAACGCAAAGGATTCTTTTCCGGTCTTGATGATGTTCTCTATTTGATCTTTAGTAAGTCCCAGTAATTGTAGTTTCTGTTTTGCAGACTCGATGATTTCGAATTGTTCCTTATGCTGGCTTACCACGTAGAGTAACTCCCGTTGCGCAGTAATCAATTCCGGACTATATATCTCCATGATCACCTGGCCTTTTCTCACAGGTTGGTAGTTGTATTTCAGATAAAGCTTTTCAATGCGTCCGCCAAAGCGCACAGGCACCGAGTAGGTTTTACGGGTATCATAGCTGATTACTCCCGGGGCTGTGACATTGACCGGCAACGTTTTTCTTTCCGGCCGAATCGTTTCAATAGCAGCTACCACAGAGCTATTCGTAGGCTTGATCAGATCCTTCATTTCCTCCGATACGGCTACCGGTTGTCCTGCACCAGACTTCTTTACCAAATCCATTCCGCAGATGGGGCAAGTTCCCGGTTTATCCTGAGTAATCTGGGGGTGCATCGGGCAGGTGTATTCATCGTGAACATGCACCTGCTTCCCTTTTTCTGAATCGCACGCGACAAGGAAGCCCAGCATGAGGATGAGCAGGGCGAATGTTTTCAGAGTCTTATCTATTGCACGCTGCATATTATTTCTCCAATTGTTTTTCATAACTCACGATCATCTGATAATATCTTCTCATCACATCGAGGTATTGGGTTTGTGCCATGATGAGGGCCTCGTATGCATCAATCACAAATGGCAATTCCTCCCGGTTTTCTTCGTAGGCCAGCATTACCGTTTCATAGTTTCGCTCAAGTGCCGGAATAATTTTTTGCTCGTAGTTGTCCAGTTGCTTTCTGGTGGTTTGTATTTCCCATGCCATTCCCGCAGCCATTCCTTGTGCTTCGTTCAGAATAGCCTCGCGCCCACGTTTCATCGCCTCAATCTGCAGGTTCATTCCTCGTACGTTGGCCTTATACATTTTCGAAGACCATGGAGCGATGGGTATAGAAACCATACCCTCAATTGTGTAAGCGCTGGGCATCATCTGCCCCAATGGAGCCATGTGGTTATATCGGATTCTAAAGTCCGGCTTGGCCTGATAGCCTTCCAACTTCACGGCATAACGCATCGACTGAATGGTGTTATTGAGTTGCCGTATATCGCTTCGGCTGTTTGCCAGTAACGTAGTGTCTACAGCAAGTTCTACCGGATCAAAGTCCCGGAAGACGGTATCGATGGCAAAGCGAACATCTTTGGGCAGGTTCATCAATGCATTGAGTGCAATGTTTTTCTGAATGATTTCATTTTCCGTCATGAAGATCATATTCTCGACTTCATGCAATCGTCCTTCAGCCTTAAAGCTGTTACCTAACGGACTTTGGTTATAGGGATACCTCGCCTTGGCAATGTTGAACATGAGTTGGATGATCTCCTGATTCTCGCGAAGGATCAGCAGCTTCTTTTCCAAAACAAACCAATCATAAAATGCTATTTTTGCCTGCGACCTCAGTTCGTTGAATGTGAATGAACCAGCGGCCTCTTCAATAGCAGCTTTTGAGGAGAGTAACTGCTGATTGGCCATTAGTTTTGACGGATTGGGGATAGATTGTTCAGCGGAGATCATCACAGATCCTTTATCCCTTTCATCCATCACCATTTGACCAGGATAGGGGGTCATAAAAGTTCCCAGTCCAACCATCGGGGCCATCCAACTTTTCGCACCTTTAGAGATTTCATTTAGTGCTTGTGCTTTGTATCGATATTCCTGCAACATGGGATTGTTCCGATGAATCACAGTGAGGATGCTGTCCAACTTTAATCGTTGCTGTGCCTGGGCGGTGAGACTGCTCCAAAGCGCCAGCCAGGCTAGCATTATAGTTTTAATGTTTGATTTCATGGATTTCAAGCTTTCCGAATTTTTTAAGCTCATATTCTTTAGTCATCAAAAAGATCAGTGGTGTTACTAAAAGGATGTGGGTGGAGGATGTGAGCACACCCCCGATCATAGGCAGCACAATGGGTTTCATTACATCGCTGCCTACCCCGGTGGCCCACAATACTGGTACGAGGCCAAATAAGGCTACTGATACTGTCATCAGTTTAGGTCTTAGGCGTTTTGCTGCTCCGGCAATGACATATTCCTTTAATTCATTCATTGAAATGGTCTCGCGCGAGTTGCCTTTCAACTCTACAAGTTGCCTCATCGCATCGTTGAGATAGATTACCATCACGACACCGGTCTCTACGGCAATACCGAACAAAGCAATGAATCCAACCGCAACGGCTACCGATAAGTGAACACCCCAGAAATAAATTATGTAAGCCCCTCCAATAAGCGCAAAGGGTACCGTTATCAAACTAAAGAATGCCTCGCGAATGGAATGGAAAGCGAAGTAGAGCGAGAGGAATATGATGATAAAAACAATGGGCGCAATCAACGTTAATGTTTTCTTGCTTCGGATAAGATTTTCATACTGACCGCTCCATTCAATATAATATCCATTAGGTAGGCTTGAGAGGTCACTGTTTAATTTGTCAATGGCTTCTTGTACTGTGCTGCCTAGGTCACGGTCGCGGACATTAAAAAGTACTGCCCCGCGCAACATGGCATTTTCTGAGTTGATCATGGGTGGGCCATCTTCAAACCGAAGGTCAGCCACATCCGATAATGGGATTGTACCCAATGCTGGAGTTTGAACCGGAATTCGTTTAAGTTGATCCAGGCTGTTCCGGTAGTCTTGGGCCAACCGCACATTCACTGAAAAACGTTGACGGCCTTCAATCGTACGCGTGATGGGAGTACCTCCAATAGCGGATTCTACCATCATGTTTACGTCATCTATGTTGAGGCCATAACGCCCAATTTCTTCACGTTTAATATCAATAACCAGGTATTTGCCTCCTGTGATGGGCTCAACATACAAATCTTTAATGCCAGGAATTCCTTCCAGAGCCGTCTTAACTTTTTCAGAAACGGCATAAATTGTATCAAGATTCTGACCATACACCTTTACACCTACATCAGTGCGAACTCCGGTGGCCAACATATTGATGCGGTTAATAATGGGTTGTGTCCATCCGTTAACCACTCCGGGAATTTGAAGTTTAGCATCCAATTCATTAACGATATCTTTTTTCGTTATCCCCGGACGCCACTCGCTTTTTGGCTTGAGCATGATGATTGTTTCGATCATGCTAATGGGTGAATTATCGGTAGCTGTGCTGGCACGACCTGCCTTGCCTAAAACTTTGTCTACTTCCGGTACCGAGTGAATGATTTTATCTTGGACTTGAAGAATACGTTTGGCCTCGGCATTTGAAATATCAGGAAGTGTTACTGGCATGAACAGAATGGATTGTTCATCAAGCGGAGGCATAAATTCTGAGCCCAGGCTGATGATCAAGGGAATGCTGATGACCAGCGCAGCGATGTTAATTCCAATCGTAGTCTTGCGCCATTTCATACACCATCGGATAACCGGTTCATAAACGCGTTCCAGAACCCGGTTAACAGGATTCGTGTTCTCGTCTTTGAATTTCCCTTTCATAAAAAACGAAATAAGTACGGGTGCAAGAGTAACAACCAATACTGCATCCACGATCATAATGAAGGTTTTGGTATATGCGAGCGGATGAAACAGTTTACCCTCTTGTCCGGTAAGCATGAATACCGGAAGAAATGAAGTGATAATGATAATCGTAGAGTAGAAGACTCCCCGTGAAACCTGCTTACTTGATTTTTCGATCACAGCAAGACGTTCTTCTTCGGTAATCCATGGTTCTTCTTTTTTTCGGGAGAATATTTTAAGAAATTTCATAGCTATCTTTTTAAGCGTTCCCTGATTTTTTTGCCATTTCTTCAGCGTAGCGTTGACTAAGGTGTTTGTAAGCATTCTCCGACATGATAATTCCGTTATCAACAATTACCCCGATGGCAAGCGCCACTCCAGTGAGGGACATGATGTTGGAGGAGATGTTAAAAGCATTTAATAAAATGAAAGCGGTGGCCAGTGTAATGGGTATTTGAATAATAATGCTTAGTGCGCTGCGCCAGTGAAACAGGAAGATGATCACCACTAGTGAAACTACGATCATTTCTTCGATAAGCGTTTTCTTAATGGAAGAAACAGACTCTTCGATTAACTCGCTGCGATCGTAAGCAAGATTGAATTTCATGCCCTCGGGAAAACCCTTGGCTACTTCTTCCATCTTTTTCTTTACTCTCTTGATCACCTCATCGGCATTTTCACCATAACGCATCACAACAATACCCCCGACAGCCTCGCCTTCACCACTCACATCAAAAATGCCAAGACGAAGTTGGCCGGTCATCTGCACAGTCGCTACATCCTTGACGGTAACTGGTATGGAGTTCACCGTTTTTAAAGGGATCATTTCAATAGCTTCAATGCTCTTGATATACCCAGTGGTCTTGATCACGTACCCGATGTCATTCACTTCAAACTTTCTTCCACCCGCTTCATTGTTATTGGCACGAATGGATTGAATCACTTGAGGGATTGAAAGTCCATAGTAAGTGAGTTTATTGGGATTGATCGTTACCTGGTACTGTTTTTCAAATCCCCCGAAAGAGGCTACCTCGGCAACTCCAGGTACATTTTGTAACCCGAATTTTACGTACCAGTCTTGTATAGCACGTTGTTCTCCAAGATCCATACCGGGGGCCTCCAGTGTATACCACAGTATGTGGCCGACACCTGTGCCATCCGGACCAATGGTTGGAACAACATCTTCCGGCAACAGGCGTGATGCATAATTCAACCTTTCAAGAACGCGTTGCCGAGCCCAGTAAACGTCCACATCATCTTCAAAGATCACGTAAACAAAACTCATCCCGAACATGGATGTACCCCGAACATATTTTATCTGGGGCAAGGCCTGAAGATTAGTGACCAGCGGATAGGTAACCTGATCTTCCATGATCTGTGGGCTTCGTCCCATCCATTCAGTGAACACGATAACTTGGTTTTCAGAAAGGTCAGGGATGGCATCAATCTTATTGACCTTTACGGAGTGTAAACCCCACCCAAAGAGGCCTGCTGCGATAAGCAGGATAATAAAACGATTGTGTATAGAGTAAGAAATTATTCTTTCGATCATATACTCATTATGATATGAATGTACCTTAAGTGAAAAATAGATGGAGATTGCATCAGAATGCGATGCCCAGTGCGAAAGCACTGTTCGTTCGAACTTCAACCTATTAAAATAGGGAAATGAAATTCGCTTCGAAAGAGAATACTGTTAAATAAGGAATTTGTGAACGAGTGTGGTAATATCCCGTTCTATAATCGGTGATTTGTAACCAACATACGACTTGGTTATCTGATAATCAGAATCGTTGAGGAATCTTGAGGGATTGGTCGGAAGAAGGGCAGTTTGCAAAGAACCCAACTTGACATGATCGCTTACACTATAAGCCTCAGCATGGAATACACTTATGGTTATGTCTTGGCAGCAACTTTTAACATCTAGGGAAGACCCTGTATGCTCACAGGGTATGGTAGCTTGGCTACAGGATTTCGCCTGTCCAATAAGGGCCATTGCTTGCGGGTTACCCTCGCACAAATGAATGCTAATTGCTTGACTGATAGAGGATAACAGTACAAGAATCGCCAGCAAGGCCGTAACTATGGTTTTGATCTTTTTCAATTGCTCATGCAATATACGGGAATACATTGTTTGTTGTTACGAGTCTGACTCACTAAATTTTTCGATGACATACTCGTTGCTTAAAGCTGGAAAATTTACACGTTTCTTCCCGTATTGACCGAGCACACTCAATACTGTGAGTTATGTTAGTAACAGCTTTAGAACGAATTTTGAGAGATTAGACAGACTTTATTCCCGAACTTTATATTTCATCCAAGTAATTACCATGGAATTACCACCACTTTGCTTATGAATAAAAAAAAATTCCTAACAGGATAATGAGTTGCTGACGTCAAGTAATCAATTTTTGCGTTTGCCTGAAAAGCTTAGTCTGCTACCACTCAAAGCCCCAGTCATGAATTCAAAAGTATAGTTGAATGTCTGAGCATTCATATCGAAATAGCCGAAATGTTCATCATCTGGATTGTGTTCAGCGCTCATGTGCTGCTGCCAAGAAGTCCAATTGCCATTACTTCCCATCATGTGATGATTGGCTGACATATTGTGGCCATATTGATTCTTGAAATCATTTTCAGTGGCACATACCCTCATCATATTGCCATCTTGATAGAGTTCAATGGAAAACGTGGTGTCAACATCAGCGTTAAAACAATGAACCTGGACGGTATAATCATTCATGGATGTGATTTCAGCCGTTGCCGATGTGGTTTGTGACAAACTGGATGTAAGTGTACCGTTGTAGGTGCCTATAATCTGGTCTGACAATTTAGAGCGAATTTGGTCATTGTTCATATCACAGGAGGCGATGATCGCTGCCATGGCTACGCCCAACACAATTATTGAAGTTTTCATACTTTAATTATTAAGGTTCTTGTTTCTTTTAAGCAATTCATTCAAAGGCTTTTCCGATAATTGAACAGGAATTGAGCTCAAAAACAATTTATTTATAAACTGGAAATCACTTTCGCGAGTTTGCTTCTTATTTCGTTTGCTATTTCAGCCAACTTCTCATTTTCAACAGCCTGCATAGAGGCACCAGGGTCAACAGCCGATACTTCAATTTCTCCTTGTTTCTTCTCCTGGATTATGACATTACAGGGGAGCATTGTTCCAATCTTATCTTCAGTTTGCAAAGCCTTGTAGGCAAAAGGAGGATTGCAGGCGCCAAGTATCCGGTAATTATAGAAATCAACATCCAACTTTTGTTTCAGTGTGGCTTTGATGTCAATGTCGGTGAGGATGCCAAAACCTTCCTTTTTTAGTCCTTCGGTAACTTTTTCAATTGTCTGATCGAAATCACCTGAAAGCTTCTTATTGAAATAATAACCCATTACCAAATTTTTAATTTTCTAGAATAATCAAGTTAAAGGCGAAAATTCATCAACCTATTTCCGTCTTTAATTTAACTACTTGCATAGTTACTAACCTTGCAAGACTTGGTCAGTAACTTATATCACTCAAAGAAATGATCTTAGTCATTTTCGAAGTATCTCTTTGCGTTTTCTTTGGACTCGAAATATAGAATAGCTCCCTTTTGTTTGGAGTTCATCGTTATAAAAGCAAGTGCCTTATCCACTCTAACGTTACTGAAGGGGTCAATGGCATACCTCACGGTTTCATCCTCATTCAGATCGCGCACGCATTTATCACAACAGCCATAGTAAGTTTTATTTTGCACCAATACTGGAATCTGGTCAATACCCATGTACATGTTATTTACCATACAAACCATTTTAGGATCGATAGGGGCGCCAGGCACTGGCATTGATTTAAGATTCTCACGTACTATGTAGTCATGCCGCTCCTGTTTATATATACCATACCCAAGCCAAACGAAGTACCCCCCGAACAATACCACTACCAACGTTATCATAATAACATTGTATCTTCTTTCCTTAATTTTCATTCTTCCGGAAGAAGATGTTTGCATACGTCTCTTCTTCATTTTATTATCTTTTTAGATTATTACTTTTCTTCCACCAATCCAGCCCGCTGATATGTCTCTATCAGCGGGCTTCAATTTCGTATTTAGTGAATCATCTCTTTCACACTACCACAGTTCAGCATCTGATCCCCATAATAAGGGTTCTTGATTTCCTTTTCGTTGGAGAGCCAAGAGGCCTTGGCCATAGGGCAATATTCTACGTAAATCATGCCCATAGAAAGTTTTCCGCCTTTTAACAGCATAGCCATCATGCTGCTTACGTCACTAAAGGCTTTACGCTGTTCATCCAAACTACCTGCACTTGCTAGTTTTCCCGCTTCATCGGCAACCATCTTACCATCCGCTACACCTTCCATTGATTTTTGTAACTGGATAGCGGCATTCTTTGCTTCGTCCTTGTTTGAAGAAACAAGTGCATCTTTCAGGACTATATAATTCTTGTAGGCCGTCTCCAATTTTGCATCTTTGAACATGACCATGTTCTCACTTATTTTTTCTTTATCCGTGTTCTTTTTATCATGCATTCCGGCATGATCGTGCTGCGCAAAAGCTCCCCAACTTATCAGTGTCAGACAAAGCATCATCATTTTAGTTTTCATATTTACATTTATTTAATTGTTAAGAAAGTTTTATCATTCAAGCTTTGGAGTACTTTTTTGTTCACAACAAATATGATTAACGGAAGAATAGTGAATTGCAAAACAGGGGAAACACCAACACCTAACCAGGGAATCAAAGGCATGTAATCCGCATAAGCCCAATCACCTTTTGAAGTATGCCACATTTCGCCTATTGTTGCCCCTATAGCTCCAACCAAAGCCAGAACAATTATTCTTCCTTTGGTTAAGTGATTTACCCAGAACACATTTTTGAAGGCCAATCCAAATAAAAAAATCAGCATAAGTACCATTACCGTATCTGCCAGAGAGGCCAGGATACAAATTGAGACATGCCGAAAATCATCATGATGCCACAGGTACAAAGGACTATGCAATAACTCCCAAATTGAATTAAGTAAAGAGGAAGTGATTACTAGACTCTTTAGAAACCCGGTGTAGATTTTCTTATCTCTCGTTCTTTTATAGAAAAGGATGAACAGACCAACTACAATCATTAAAGCAATTGTTGGTACAATGAACATATCACCGGTCAGACCCTTCATATATAATCTCTGTTAATCATTCCTAAATTCTATTTTGGCGCCTGCAGAAAGGGACTTGTCCTAGTTAGACAACGTCCCCCTTCTACAGGACTTGAAGTCCATGCTGATCCCACAGCACAAATACTATCAACACGATGATCAAGACATAGACAAACCATTTGATTGGCTTTCGCCAACGTGGCTCTTTTTCAAATGCTGGTTTGCAACATTCTTTCATTGGTGTTATTTATTGATTACTTCTTTTGTCTCCCCACAGGTAAGCATGGCATCACCGTAATAAGGATTTTTGATTTCTCTAGTGGCACTCAACCAATAGGCTCCTGCACCATTCCTTGCCATAGGACAGAATTGATAGTATATCGGTTCTCCCATTGTTCCGAACATTTTAATCGCACTGTACAAGGCATCACTAAAGTCAGCATATGCTAAGCGTTGTTGTTCCATGTCACCAGACTTTTTCATACGACTAAGAGATTCATTCAATGATTTTACTGTGGTCATCCAGTGATTGTGCATATCGCCTTTGACCAGGCTCATGTCTACATTTCCTAGCTTAGCCTCCACTGCGGGAACTGCTTTTTGTACCTTCGATACATCGGAAGCTAAAAATGCTTTCTGTAAATCCAATTGCGATTTGTATACTGATGTCAATTGCATTTTGAAGTCCATATTTACTGACATGTCCATTTTCATATTTTCCATAGAACTTGCATTTTTGTCGTCTTTGCTTTCAACATCAGGTTTCTTATCTCCGCCCATATCCATGCCTGCATGACCTCCCATGGATTGCTTTCCACCTTCCGGGTTCATCATACTTTTTTCTCCTTTAAGCTGTGCTGCTGCATCGATTTTGAACACACCATGAGTAGCTACCATTTCGCCTTCTTGAAGTCCACTTTTTACTATATAGTAGTCACCGGCCTCTGCACCCAATTCTATCTCGCGATATTGGAACATGTTATTGTGGTCGTTAGTCATAACATATACTACCGCCTTCTTACCAGTCCATAAAATAGATGACTTTGGCACGGTCAGTTGGTTGGATGATCCCGGAAGCATTGTTTTCAAAATCCCGGTTGCCAACATTTGGGGCTTCAATAAATCCTTGGGGTTATTTAGTTCGGCTCGTACCCCGGCCACCCTTGACATACGATCCAAGACCGGATCAATAAAGGTGACAGTACTAACAAATTCTTCTCCGGGTATAGATTTGATTTTGAATTTGATCTTGTCACCCACTTTTATCCAGGGAATATCACTTTCATAAGCATCAAACATCACCCACACATGGCTAAGATTCACTACTTCAAAAAGTGGATCACCTTGTTTAACATAGTCACCCAGCGCTACATTGCGCATAGTAACGGTACCGCTGATTGGGGACAATACGTCAAAATAGAAAGAGACATCACCAGCGTTTTCTATTTGAGAAATCTGATCATCAGTCAAGTCCCAAAGTTTCAGTTTATTACGGGACGCTTTGTAGTAGCCAGGATTCGTTTCTTTGAATTTCAACGCCTCAAATAATTCTCGTTGTGCTGTTACCAATTCAGGAGAGTAGATTTTTGCCAACACCTGACCTTTACTTACTTTTTGTCCCGTATAATTGATGGTGAGCTTTTCAATCCGGCCTGGATACCGTGCAGTCAATGCGGAAATGTTGCGTTCATCGGCCATAACTTTTCCCGGTAAGTAGACCTCTTTATAAGGTGCCTTTTTTTCAATGGTACTCATTTCCACCTCCGCGATTTTCATGGCAGCATTTGAAAATTTTACCGTGTATTGATCAGACTCATCATTATTTTCTGTGTTGTCTGATTCAAGAGGGATTAAAGTCATTCCACAAATGGGGCACTTGCCCGGCTTATCCGATCTGATCTGCGGGTGCATCGAACACGTCCACACGGATCCTTTTTGATGATCCTCCAGGGCATGTCCCTCAGGAAGACTCTGGGAAGATTCACTTCCTGATCCTCCAAATAAAAGCCAGCCAAACAATAGCCCGAGTACGAATACTCCAATAGTAATCAGTACGGTTCTGTTTTTTAAAACATCTAATATTTTCATTTTAAAGTTGTTTTCCGGTTAAGTAATTTATTTGAGCAACGAATGTATTTTGATCAGCACGTGCTTTCTCCAACTCAAGTTGGTATCGCAGTAATTGTCGATCCATTCTAAGTATCTCTTCGAAATCTCTTCCTGCAGTAGAATATTGAGCCACCAGGATATCAAGTGCCTGATATGCTAAACGAATCAAACGGTGGTTAAGCGCAACCCTTCTTACTGCGTCAGCGTAATCTCTCCATACTTTCTCCAAAGCAGTCTTCAATTCATTCTCTTTATTCTCTTTACGATCTGATATAGACGTTTTAAGATACTCTCTTTCTTTTACCATCGATTGGTACTTGTTTCTGTATAAGGGAATCCTTACACCAACCTGAGGAAAAATCAAAGCGTCTTTCCCATTTTCAGGCATGGTCACATCGGTTCGGGGAGAAACATTTGTATAGGCCAGCCCCAAACTGAAAGAGGGCAATCCCATTTTGTGCGCAACATCAATCTCGGCATCCATCGACAGTATTTCATACTCGAAACTTTTAAGCAACGGATTTTGTGCAACAACCGAATCCAAAAGAACATTTTTAGTTTCCGAAAAAGCAATGGTTGCAAGCGTATCGGGAACGATTATTTCCATTGGCAAATTCGTATTCAGCAATTCGTTAAATCGGGCCTGAATGGGTATTCTTGAATCTTCGAGATAAAGCAATTGATTTTGCAATTCTTCTAAATCCATCTCTACCCTCAATAAGTCCACCGCACTTCCTGTTGCGGCCTCTAATCGTACATTGGCGAGTTGTCGAAACGATTGCAGGAGTCGGATATTTTCGTGTGTAATATTGGTTGCTGCCACAAGTACATAAAGGTCATAATAAGTGCCACGTACGTTAAAGAACAATTTGTTTTTAGCCTCTTCAAATGATTCATAACGAGCTTTCGCCAATTGTGCAACTGCATTTTCTTGCGACTTAAGCTGGCCAAACCAAGGGAAGGCCTGTGTTAACGAAATGCCAAATCGTTGGGCACCCACTCTTGTTTCAACGGGACTTGCAAAAACATTGAACATAGCAGTGGGATCAGGAAGTGCCTTAGCTTGGGGCATCCTTTCCAGGGCAGAAAGATACTGATTGAAGATAGACCTGAGTTCAGGGTTATTTTCAGCCGCAACCTTAAGGTATTGATCAATTGGATCTTCCGTTGACTGAGCTCGGACAGTTGTTGCGAACAACAGGATTACGATCAGCCAGTTATATTTATTCATTAATTTCATTCTTTTCGATTTTAGCTTGTCTTTTAACTACACCTTCCTGCCAAGCACAATAGAGTGTCGGCACGATAAACATGGTTATTACTTGAAAGAGCATTCCTCCAAAAGAAGGAATGGCCATCGGCACCATAATGTCTGATCCCTTACCTGTAGAAGTGAGCACGGGTATCAATGCAATGATGGCTACGGCAGCTGTCATCATGGCGGGTCTTACTCTTTGTTGCCCCGCATGCATGATCGCTTCGCGGACGCCTTCAATACTCTTAGGTTTTTCCCGCTCGAAGGTTTGCTTAATATAGGTTCCCATGATCACCCCGTCATCGGTGGCAATTCCAAAGAGTGCAATAAAACCGACCCAGACTGCTACACTTAGATTGATCGTGTGCATGTCAAACAAATCGCGCATGTTGACACCAGCCACTCCAAAATTAAGGAACCAATCCTGTGCATAGAACCAGATCATGATGAAGCCTCCTGAAAAGGCCACAAACAATCCTGAGAATACCATTAAGGTGGTTTGCACATTACCAAACTGAAAATAAAGGATGAGGAATATGGCCAATAAAGAAATAGGAACTACGATGGCCAGACGCTTCGTGGCTCTAATCTGATTTTCATAATTTCCAGTGAACTTGTAGGAGACTCCAGCGGGTAACATAAACTCACCCGCATCCATTTTAGCTTTTATGAAACGCTGCGCCTCTTCTACCACATCTACTTCGGCATATCCGATCTTCTTATCAAAAATTACATAACCATCCAGGAAAGTATCCTCACTCTTAATAATTTGTGGTCCCCTTCTATACGTGACTTCTGCCAACTCACCCAGCGGTATTTGTGCTCCCGAAGGTGTTGGAATAAGTACGTTCTTTACGTCTTCCGGATTATCCCTGAACTCGCGCGCATATCGCACCCGCACCGGAAATCTTTCACGACCTTCGACCGTAGTTGTCTGCTTCACCCCCCCGATGGCAATCTCGATGAAGTTTTGAATATTTGACATTGATAGTCCATAGCGGGCAATGGCTTTTCTATCTATATCAAATTCCAAATAAGGTTTACCAACAATTCTATCCGCAAAAACAGATGACGACTCTATACTGGGCACCTGCTGTAAGATTTTCTCTAATTCAAGCCCAACCGATTCTATAGTTTGCAGATCGGGACCAAATACTTTGATACCGATTGGAGCACGCATTCCCGTAGCAAGCATGATCAGTCGTGTTTGTATGGGTTGCAGTTTTGGTGCGGAGGTCATACCTGGAACTTTGGTAGATTTAACAATCTCCGTCCAGATATCATCAGGTGATTTAATATGGTCACGCCACTGACGGTAATACTCACCTTTTCTATCCTCAATTAATTCTTCTCGCTTGAGATTTCTAAAGCCATCTTTTTCCGGATGGTGTTTTGTTCCATCCTTCAGTAAATAATTTCCGTCCTTGTCTGTTTTGAATCGCAATCGATGACCGTCTTCATTCACCATGTATTCAGGTTTGTATACAATGGTATTTTCAAACATAGATATTGGAGCAGGATCTAATGCTGAATTAACACGACCCCATTTTCCTACCACAGATTCTACTTCTGGTATTTGGGCTACAAACGCATCAACTTTTTTTATTACATCTATATTTTCCTCAACGCCTGAATGTGACATGGTGGTCGGCATTAACAAGTATGAACCCTCATCCAGTGGAGGCATGAATTCTTTACCAACACCCGGAAATTTCTTATTCAGATATTCCCATGTATCCGTTTGTCTTACGTTCAGCCCTATTGCCTCCAATCCATTAGGAATAAATCCAAATATTTTATCTATACCCTGCATAGCAGTGATACCAAAGAGAAAAATAAATATGGGTATCAAAAAGAATTGCCACTTATGCGTTAAGCACCACCTTAATAGTACGGGATAAAAATGAACAATAGTCATTAGCGAGCCCAATACAGTTGTCACAATAACAATCACAAAAAGGTAATTAACAATAAAACTATTTTGGGCTCCCAGAGGCATCCATGCACCTGTTAGAAAATAGACTACGGTTAGCAAAATGATAATTGTGTTCAACCGATTAACCCAAACACGTAGTTTTTCAGGCCATTTATTTTCAAAAAAATTATTTACTCCGAACAATATCAATGCGATGGCAGGGATACTTCCATAAATAATCAGAAAAGCCAATCCAAGTCCTGCAGTCACCAATGCCCACACTTTTTTTGATTTCTCTTTATCGAACCGAATTGAAAATACTATGTGTGCGAGTGCAGGAACAACAATTAGTCCGAGCAGAAGTGAAGACAACAAGGCGAATGTTTTAGTAAAGGCAAGAGGTTTGAATAATTTACCTTCCGATGCCTGCATGGCAAATACAGGCAAGAAACTTACAATGGTAGTTGCCAATGCCGTCATAATCGCAGAAGCTACCTCCACGGAGGCATCATAGATAATTCCCAATAATTTTTTCCCTTTGGCGTTGTGGTTTTCTTCCATCTCCAAGTGCCGGAAAATGTTTTCAACGAAAACGATACCTACATCTACCATGACGCCAATGGCAATGGCAATTCCAGAAAGGGCTACAACATTGGCATCTACTCCAAAGTATTTCATTACAATGAAAGTCATGAGCACACCAATAGGAAGAAGGGTGGAAATGATGATAGACGCACGTATGTTCATCATTAACACAATCACCACTATGATAGATATCAGAATCTCGTGTTCAAGTGCTTCTTCGAGTGTTCCCAACGTTTCTTTGATGAGACCACTGCGATCATAGAAGGGTACGATGGTTACTTTTGAAACCGTTCCATCAGGAAGTACTTTAGAAGGTAAGCCCGGGGCAATTTCCTCAATCTTTCTCTTAACATTGTCAATAACCGCTAATGGATTGGCTCCATAGCGGGATACCACTACGGCTCCCGTTGCTTCGGCTCCGCCTTTGTCCAAGCCACCCCTTCTTGTTTCGGGGCCAAAGTTGACCTTTGCAACATCCTTGATTCGAATAGGTGTATTGTTGTGCTGAATGACTACGGCCTCCTCAAGGTCCTCGAGATTTCTGATATAACCCAAACCGCGCACCAGGTATTCTGCATTGTTGAATTCCATCGTACGAGCACCAACATCAAGATTGCTTTCCTTCACGGCTTTCATGATTTGAGCCACATTGACATTGTACTCTTTCATGGCAGCCGGATCAATATCAACCTGGTATTCTTTGACGAAACCACCGATAGAAGCAACCTCTGATACGCCTGATGCAGAATTAAGTGCATACTTCACATAAAAATCCTGAATGGTTCTTAGCTCTTGCGGATCCCAACCACCTCTTGGCTCTCCCGTTTTTGGGTCGCGGCCTTCTAGCGTGTACCAGAAAATTTGACCGAGCGCTGTGGCATCAGGTCCTAATGCCGGTTGAACTTCAGCAGGTAAAATACCAGCTGGCAATGAGTTTAGCTTCTCAAGAATCCTGGTTCTGCCCCAATAAAACTCTACGTCATCTTCAAAAATGATATAGATCGTTGACAGCCCAAAGATGGAGCTACTCCGGATAGTTTTTACTCCGGGAACGCCTAACAGCGCAACTGTTAGCGGATACGAAATTTGATCCTCGATATCCTGAGGCGACCGTCCCATCCAATTCGTAAAAACGATTTGTTGATTTTCCCCAATATCTGGAATGGCATCAACCGGAACCGGGTCTCTGGGAAACCAGTCCATTTTCCAATTGAAAGGAGCGGTAGCAATTCCTGCACTAATAAAAATGAGTACCACCAACCCTGTAACTAACTTGTTCTCCAGAAAGAACTTGATCAGTTTATTTAACATGATGAATTAATTGTTTTTTGATAACTCTGAAAAATGTGAATGCAATAGTCCCTTACCTTTGATTATGCAGGGACTGTTTTTCAGAGGAATATTAAATAAGGAATGACTGAACCAGAATGGTTATATCCCTATTAATTAATGGCGGTTTATAAATTGAAGTGTGCGAGTATTCTTCTAACGTGTAGTCAATGCCCTGAACAACACTAACTATAAGAATGGAAATGCTGATTATATTTTCAGTGGATACTTTCTCTGTCGCATTTGAAAGGTACCTGTCCGTATCAATAACCAGATTCGTGTCTTTGCAGCAGCCATTTTGATTGTAGGAACGTTGGTTTGCATTAGTATGGTTATCACAGCCATTATTATTCAATATGCATGACTTTGCGTGGCCAAATATTGACATGTTTTCAATTTCACCACCACAAATATGGAAGCTTACAGAGTGACTGACGCAGGACATCAGCACGATGACAATCAGTATTCCGGATAGTATGGTCTGGAGCGTTTTCAAAACGATATGTAAATATACGTGGCTTTAGAACAGGAGTTATTATAGAATTTTGACTTAGAGTTATAAAATCATTGCAGTTGGTTCATTTAAGAAGAATTTTGGTCTTGTAACCATATCCATAAAAACTCAGGTGCGACAATTATTTTTACCTTTTTCTTGTATTGATGGGCAGCAAACCGAGCCATTGCTACAATACACACAGCAATCACCTTCTATTGGTTTCAATACCTCATGGCAATTTTCACATTCATAAAAATATTGACATGCATCGATAGGCATGGTTTCCTCTTTCTGATGCCCGCATTTGGGGCAGATAATAGTCGACACTGTATGGATTTCCATATCTGGCTATAGCAAGGTTGTTTGTATTTTTTTGAAACTGCAAAAAACGAAATTTTGAATAGTACCAAATGGTGTTTTATGGTCAATAGAGATGCATTTGATCTTTTCAAAGAACTTTCTAAGCCGCGCAGACATTGATGCTTCGGAATATTGTTTGATTTCAATGCCGCTGCACTTCTTGGGGCCTTGCTCAGAAAAAGTGCCTAACACAAATATTCCGTTTGACTTAATGCTCTTCTTAACGGTGTTTAAATAGTTTTCAATTTCCTTTTCCTCTGTCAGGAAGTGAAAGGCTGCTCGGTCATGCCAGAAGTCATACAGTTCCGTTGGTTCGAATTCAGAAGCATCTGCAACGATCCATTTTATTTTACCTGCGTTATCACTCAATCTTTGTTTTGCTCTGCTAAGAGCTGATTCTGAAATATCAAGGACGGTAATATTCTGATAACCCAGCTTAAGCAAGTGGTCAACAAGTAGACTGTCTCCACCGCCAACATCAATAATTTTAGCATTTAGAGGCACGTTAAATTGTTTGATAAAAGCCAATGAAGTTTCAGGTGTTGGTTGAAACCAACTCACTTCGTTTGATTGCTTCGATTGGTAAATGCTTTCCCAATGTTGCTTTCTGTCAAACTCTTTCATTGCTTCAAATTTACGAGACCTGAAATGTGAATACTTATCATAATCAGTGTATAGTTCCCTTCGGTTACTTGTTACCGATTTTTTTCTTTAGCAATTGTGCATTGATAGCAACGATGATTGTACTAAGACTCATTAAGACAGCCCCAACCGCTGGGCCGAGTACAAAGCCTGTCGAGTAAAGCACACCGGCTGCCAGTGGGATGGCAAATGTGTTGTACCCAGTAGCCCATGCAATATTCTGTATCATTTTGTTGTAAGTGGCCTTGCCAAATAAAATCAGATTAGCTATGTCCTGCGGATTACTATTGACCAAAATAATATCAGCTGTTTCAGCTGCCACATCAGTACCTGATCCCACAGCTATACCCACATTGGCCTGCGCTAAAGCTGGAGCATCGTTCACGCCATCACCGGTCATGGCAACAAACTCGCCCTTTGCCTGCAACTCTTTTACAATCTCTACTTTTTGGTGCGGCAACACTTCTGAATAGTATCCGTCTAATCCTAATTTATCACTTACTGCTTTGGCGGTCTTTTCATTGTCACCCGTTGCCATTAAAACTTTAATGTTGTTCTTCTTAAATATCTTGACGGCTTCAGCGGATTCGGGTCTTATCTCGTCTGCCAGAGCAATATATCCTGCTAATGATCCATCGATTAAAACGAAGACTACTGTTTCAGCAGCATCGCTGTAAGCATCTTTAGGAATATCAATTTTCTCATCCCTCAAATATCCCGGACTAACCACTTTTATATTCTTTCCTTCTACTTTTGCTTCTACGCCCTTGCCTGTTATTGCATTAAAGTTTTCCGGTTTTGGAATTGTTGCATTATTCTCTTTTACTTTTTTAATAATACCCACGGCAATTGGATGCTCGGAACTTTGTTCCAAGGCACTCGCAAGCCTTAACACTTCAGTTGAATCATAATTCTTATTTACGGATTCAACGCGGGTAACCCCAAAATCTCCCTTTGTCAAAGTTCCAGTTTTGTCAAAAAGCAGCGCTGAAATTTTTCGTGACTCTTCAAACGCTGTTCTATTTCGAATCAGTAAACCATTCTGTGCTGAAACAGCGGTGGATATTGCTACCACCAGGGGTATTGCTAACCCTAATGCATGCGGACATGCAATAACCATTACTGTTACCATCCTTTCGAGTGCATACACAAAAGGAAATCCCAGGAATAACCAGGTAGCAAGTGTGCCAAATCCTATTGCCAACGCGATATAGGTGAGCCACTTGGCCGCACGGTCTGATAGGTTTTGCATTTTGGACTTAGACTTTTGAGCTGCTTGCACAAGCGTGATCACTTTATTGAGGTAACTGTCTTTGCCCGTATGCTCAACTCTCACCTTGAGTGACCCGTTGCCATTTAAGGAGCCTCCAATCACTTTATTTTCCAAACTCTTTTTTACGGGCTTTGATTCACCCGTCAGCATGGATTCATTCAAATAGCTTTCTCCCTCTACTATAACTCCATCAGCTGGAACTTTTTCGCCAGGCTTTATAAGAATAATATCATCCTTCAGTAAGTCTTCCAACTTTACATCTTCAACCGTGTCGCCTTTCACCCTATGTGCTTCCGATGGCATCATGCTGACCAAAAGCTGTAATGCTTTCGATGCCCCAAGCACCGATTTCATTTCCAGCCAGTGGCCTAATAACATGATATCAATCAGTGTGGCAAGTTCCCAAAAGAAGTCCATCCCACGTAAACCGAATACAGTTGCAGAACTGTAGAAATAAGCAACGCTTATGGCCATCGATATAAGCGTCATCATGCCCGGGGCTCCCTGGCTCAATTCGTCTTTTAGCCCTTTAAGAAAAGGCCAACCACCATAGAAATATACAATCGTGGACAGACCAAAAAGGACATAGGAATTCCCCGGCAACAGCCACTCGTACCCAAAAAATCCCTGGATCATGGGTGAAAAAACCAATATCGGAATGGTAAGTATCAGGGAAATCCAAAAACGCTTTTTGAAATCCTCTATCATCATTTTGTGATGGTCGTGCCCTGCCATTCCCATCGGAACATTTCCGTGATCATGATGTTCCATTTTGGTGTGATCCATTTTAGAATGATCCATCTTAGCGTGATCGTCATGGCTGTGGTTCATTTTGGAATGATCCTTCTCTTTATGCGTATGATGCTCGTGATTTTCCATATCTTTCTATTTTATGCTTTTTGGGTATTCAAGTTTTAGTTTCTCCAGTTGTTCGTTTAGAATTTTAGCTGCTGAATAATTTCGATACCATCTTTTGTCTGCAGGAATTACATGCCAGGGCAAGTGATCACAGGAATTGAGTATGGTATGATAAGCCCTCTGGTAATCGTCCCATTGGTTGGGGATAAGTTCATCTTCCTTGGCATATTTCCAACGTTTGTGCGGTTTCGTTTTACGCTCGTCAATACGCACTATCTGCTCATCGGCAGAAATGTGGAGGTAAAATTTTAAGATCAATGTATTGTTGGCTAGTAGATGGTGTTCTAATTCATTGATCAAGTTGAGTCGATGTTGCAATACTTCATTCGAAAGGGCACCATTCACAGTTGGAACAAGAATATCCTCATAGTAAGAACGATTAAAGATTTTTATCATACCCTTTTCCGGAAAATGAGGATAGACACGCCATAGAAAGTCGTGTTTGAGTTCATCGGTTATTGGCTTCTTAAAAGATTTTACCTGAACGCCCTGTGGATTCATACCGCTAAATGCATGACGGATAGTGCCATCTTTCCCAGAAGTATCCAGCCCTTGCAAAATGATAAGCATGCTGTAATTGCCATTAGCATAGAATTTATTCTGCAGCAGAAAAAGTTCCTTACGAATCTTTTTAAGTTCCTTCTTCGCTTCAGCTTTATCGGACTGCGTTAATGGGAGTGTGGATATGAGATTTAAGTCTATCATCTTTTATTCTTCAGGGTTCTGCGAATAAGTCATTGTAAAAAAGGAACCATCCGCTTCGGTAAATTTCTGACTTTGCAGCATGAACTTTTCGGTAAGGTATTCTTCAATTGTGTAGTTTATGGTCTTTAACCGTATGCCCATCATGTATGCCTTAATAACGGCTTTACTATCAATTTCTATGGATGTATTAAGCAATTTCTTTTTTCTATCTTTTAAAGTGATTATGCTTTTAGAACCAAAAAAGTTTAGTACCCCAGATTCCACACTCATTTTTAAATGAATATCTTTCAATTGTCCTTCATGGTCAAGTTCATACAATTCCTGAAAATCATCTGAAGTAACATCCACCTTTATTTTTGTATTGTCAGGATTAGTAAACGGGAATACATTTAGCAGCACGTCAAACTCTTTCGGATTGCATCTATACGAGGTTGTGTATTTTTCCTTGAGTTTATCATTTTCATCGTACAACTCGGTAATTACGTCTACACTGTAGGTTCCTTCATTTGTTTTTAATTCGCCAATAAGGAATATTTGCTTTCCCTGCCTTTTCTCATTTTTGTCAAAGTTTTCTCGTACAATTTTCTTTCCGGCTATCTGTTCGATAAACATTTCCTTATCCTGGCCATAAACCTTTGTTTGGATAATTATTGGAAACATCAATAACACGAACAATATGTTACGCATGATGATTCATTAAATCCTTTATTTCCTGCGCCAAAATATCAGAAAGATCAATTCCATTCGTCTCATGAGGAATGGTATTGCATGTTACAATTTGCTGGACACCGGAATTGTTTAAGTCTTCATAAGCTGACGCTGCAAACACAGCATGCACGCCAATACAAACTGGCGCCTTCATGCCTGCCTTTTTCAAATGACCTATTGTCTCTATCATAGTACGAGCTGTGGAAATGATATCATCGACCAACACGGGGGTGTGATCTTTGTATTTCGCCACATCGGGAATTGATACCTCTACATCACGGTCACCATGCCGTATCTTTTCCAACACGGTGAAGGGTGCATTGGCTTCCCTCGCAACCTCAGAAACCCATTGCTCGCTTTCACTATCCGGCCCCACCAGAACGGGCTTCTTTATAGTTGATTTAATCCATTTCGAAATATGCGAGGCAGCATGAATTACCCTGTTAGGAACTGAATAAATTTCACTCAATGAATTCCTTCGATGCAGATGCGGATCTATTGTGGTTAGGGTGTCCGCAAAACTTGAAATCAAGTTCGCAAAATAAGTGGAGGTTACACCCTCTCCCGGATGGAACTGTTTATCCTGCCGCATGTACGCCAAATAGGGTGCCACCAGACAGGTGCAAACTGCCCCCAGGGCTTTGGCTGTATTGCTTAAGAAATAGAGCGGAAGCATTTTTTCATCGGGTTGATGCAGCGTGCAAACCAGAACAACACATTTATCTTTCACATCAGAATGGATTTGCACATAACTTTCGCCATCCGGGAATTGCCGGATGGTTACCTTTCCCTTTTCTGCCTTTAGATGAATGGCAAGCTTATCAGTAAGGTCTTCGTTACCGGGTAAAGCAAAAATTATCATGTTCATGTCATTCAATTTAATGTAATAATATCAGTTTGGGTTTCGTGGTAGGATAGAGCATAGCTTAATTCGCCTTGAGACTCAGCATGGATTTCATACAAAAGATCCCCTGCTTTTACTGTTGAACCTACTGGTGTATATAGCAGAACTCCAGCAGTCATCGCTCCTGGTGCTCCCGCAAGTTTCGCCAACTTCGCTAGTTTTCGATTATCAATCTCCATTACCTTTCCCCCCTCATGAGCGGTAACAGGGTATTTGAAGGGAGCCTGTTCTGGCTCCTTAAAGTATCCCTGAGCCTTGCAAATAGCCACGAATTTTTTGTAGGCGATTCCCTTTTGTAAAATTTCGGAGGCAATTTTACTTCCCCATCCCAAATCGACTTTACCAGCCATTTCAAGTAATTTTCCGGCCAATACAATAGCCCTTTCCTGCAAGTCTACGGGAGCATTTTCCTCATTTCTTAATACGGATAAGACATCTCTTGCCTCAAGGGCTGGACCAATACCACGTCCTACAGGTTGCGTGCCATCCGTGATCACAACCTCCACCTTTAGGCCTATTTCTTTTCCTACCGAAACCATTTTATCAGATAACTGCTTTGCTGCTTTCTGTGAACGTATCTTAGCCGTTGGTCCAACGGGGATATCGATCACTACAGCTGTTGAGCCAGCTGCTGCTTTCTTAGAGAGCACTGATGCAATCATCTGTCCCTCGCTGTCAATGTCCAATGCTTTCTCAACACGAATAAGAATATCATCGGCTGGGCTGAGTTGAACAGACCCGCCCCATGCGAGACAACCTCCTTCTTTCAACACAACCTTTTTCATGCCTACTGTAGTAAGATTTACATTCGTCATTACTTCCATCGTATCCGCGGTACCGGCTGGCGAAGTAATAGCTCTGGAAGACGTTTTGGGAATGATTAACCCTGCTGCCGCTACAATAGCGACCACTAATGGTGTAGTTCTATTTCCTGGAAGCCCACCAATGCAATGCTTGTCAAATACATTTTCCTTGCCCCAATCAAGTTTGAAGCCAACATTGATCATGGACTTCGTTAGCGCAATTACTTCGTCCCTGTCAAGTGCATCGCCTGTACAAGATGCCAAGAATGCCGATAACTGAATATTTGAAAGATTGCGATTGACAACATCCTTTATAATTCTGTCGAACTCTGTTTGATTCAATCGGTGTCCATAAATTTTCTTACGAACATCACTCATCGAGTTCAGTGCATCCAAATGATTTAAGGTAAGGAGGTCACCTTCCTTTGCCTTCAAGGCTTCAATGGCGGAATCTGACAGACTTAGTTGATCATGACTTAATTGCAATTCGTCATCCCAAACAATAAGGGAAGCTACGATGGTTTGTTCACCTTTTGAAATTTTAATACGGCTCAATGCTTCAAACCCTTCTGAGGTACAAACCGGACAATCTTTTCGCATGAATACCAGGTACTCGTTCTGGGCATTGATACCCAACCGTTTTAGCCTTAATCGGTTGTTTTGTGCATTCTTTACATCCATCATAATTCCACAATTTGACTCATACGGGCGATTCGTGCCTGCCATCCTTTTTGCTTTAGTAAGGCCTCTGACAATGCGTTGGCCTGTTCCGTTTCACCGTGGACAATGAATATCTTCTCAGGCTGTTCTTTGATATCAGACACCCAATCGATTAAATCGTTTTGATCGCCATGGGCACTTAATCCTTCAATATGCTCCAGGTGCATTTTGAAAGGAATCCACTTGCCATATATTTTGATCTCTTTGGCTCCTTCGAGTAATTTCCTTCCTCTGGTTCCTTCTGCCTGGTAACCTGCGAAAAGCAGTGTGTTATTTGAGTTGCCAGCACAGGTTTCCAGATAGTTAAGTATTCTTCCGCCTGTCATCATACCACTACCAGCAATGACTATCTTCGGCTCGTTTCCTTTACGCAGTTCTAACGTATCCCGATAACTTTTAATCACTTGAAAGTAGGAACACATTTCATCACACTCAGTTGGCTTAAGTTTATGCCAATCGCGAGAATGATGAAAAAGGTGTAGTACATTGGCACCCATTGGACTGTCCATGATCATGGGTATTTCTGGGATTCTTTTCTCTTTCAACAATCGCCATAGCATTAACATCATTAATTGCGTGCGTTCTACGGCAAAGCTTGGGATGAAAATACCACCTCCGCGTAGTACAGTTTCGTTGACGATGCGTTCTAATTCAGGAATAATGGATTCTTCTTCTGGATGAATACGTCCACCATAAGTGGATTCAATGAGTATTATGTCTGCTCTACTCGGTTTTTTGGGAGGGTATAAGAGTAAGTCATTTTTACGTCCAACATCTCCCGAAAACACAATACGCTTTCCACTGATATCAATTTCTATAAACGTTGATCCAATGATATGGCCATTGTACTGCCAACTTACCTTAAACTCATCTTCAATCAAAAGCCAATTACCTTCTGCAACTGGTCGAAAAAGCGCAATGGTCTTTTCAACATCCTTTAGATTATAAAATGCTTCTGCAGGGTGGTGCTTGCTGTATCCTTCTTTGTTTGCCCGGGCTGCTTCTTCCTCCTGTATTTTAGCGCTATCCATGAGAATGATTTCAGCAATTTTTAATGTAGGTTCACTACCATATATTTTCCCTTTGAAACCAAGTTTAACAAGCCGGGCCAGATAACCGGTATGATCAAGATGTCCATGCGTAAGCACAACGCCATCTATAGTTTTTGGATCGTATTCAGGTTTTTCCCAATTAAGTAAACGTAATTCCTTTAACCCCTGAAACACGCCACAATCAACTAAGAGTTTCTTGCCTTTTGTTTCCAACAAGTATTTTGAGCCTGTAACGGTTCCTGCAGCTCCCAAAAACTGAATACTAATATTTTTTTCCGCACGCATACCAATTATATTTTGCCTTTGCACAGTTCGTTCGCTTCATTGAGAATATTTATCTGACGTAGGTCACCTATCCCAATCGACTTTAATAAGTCTGGTTGATTGCACAAATCCATGCACAATACTTTATCCATGGTCAGTAGTTTTTGTTTTTCAGATTTTGTTAGTGTTGTCAGGCAGGTAATGGGATGGAGTCCGGAGGAATCAATTTTGTCCTTCAAACTGCCGGTCTTGGGATAATTCCACCCCACTAGCATAAGCCCTGCACAGCTACCGAACTGGATAGCATCCGCTGTGAAGCGGGTGTTGGTGTAAATCCATCCCTGGTGAAATTTAGTGTCATGCCCAGGGCGTGCTTGCCATTGCTTTTCAACGTCTAAAAACCGAGACTGAATATACAGGGGAATTTTGACGTCACAGTTCCTACTTTCATCACTATGGAATTTGCATTCAACCATGAAATGTTCTTTGTCCTTTTCCGCAACTACATCCACTTCATGATTAACACAGTGGCCTTTCACAATTACACCTACCTCAGTACGATAGCCCTGATGGCTAAGAATGGCTCCCACAAATTTTTCGAATGGATAACCCGTAGGCCCCAACTCCATGATGGCCTTCTTAAGCTTGTAACGAGCCGCGGTTGGCCTTGAAGTTCTTCTGAGCAATCGAAAAGCTTTTTTATAAATTTCTTTGGTTGAAATTCCGTCATAAAGAAGAGTTTCCATCTTCTCGATGATCTCACGAATAACAGCCTCATTGGCTCCTGAGCGTTCCAATGAATTCCTGAGCTTTGACTGGTCAAATTCAACCACTTCGCCTGACATTTTTGTTACTCTTATTTTATCATCGATTTCTTTCATCCCTTTCTATTTCAATAAAAAATGTTGCATTTCTAAAATTGTTACTCAACGTTAATGTTTACGCTGAGCACTGGTACTTCCGAATGATTGACCAGGCTTTCTGTAATGCTTCTTGAAACCAATTTCATGAATCCGGATTTGCCATGAGTGGTTAAGGCTATGACATCTGCTTTGATTGAGTCAGCAAATTTCTGGATGCCTCTTTCTTCATTCAATGCATTGTAAACATTAACACTGCAAGTGCCTCTTGGGCATTTTTTATGAAAGGCGTGCATGTTTGCCTCTGCCTCATCTGTTTCTTTAAAATTAAATGGCATGTTTACATAGAGCAGGTGAATGTGCGCATTCATGAGGTCGGCAAACTCAACAACCCTTAGAAATTGCTTATGGACATCTTCTTCAAAAGAGGACGCAAATACAACATTCTTAAATTTCAATTTTTCATTTCCTACCTTAACCGCGAGCACCGGAACAGGTGATTCACGGACTATGCGCTGAGTGTTGGAACCGGAAAGAAATTCTTTTAACCCACTAGCACCACGCGAACCCATCACAATAAAGTCAATTTTGTAAGGCTCAACATAGTCCATCATCCGCTCATTGCCGGTATTTATTACCAACACTGGTTTTGCATTCACACCCATCTTTTCTGCTTGCTGAACAAGTTTAGCCAATTCACTTTTTGCATGCCCTTCATCAGGGCAGTGTTGCAATCCGGTTGATGAACCGCCTCCATGCATGTGTGCATGACCACCTTCTGAAGCCATTTTATGCATATGAAGGAAATAAACTTCGGCTTGTGCTTTACTGGCAATGTTCAGTGCTACTGTTGTAGCCGCATTGGCGCAATCAGAAAAATCGGTCGGTACTAATATTCTTTTCATACGTCTTGGATTTATTGATGATTGAATTATACATGGCCATCACTTTTCAATGAACTTTTGTTTTATTCCTAAGCTTACATTCGTCATTTGAATTGAGTTGGTGGCGAGTTTTTCTATAGTTGTCAATGCCCTGATGGCATCAATGGTCTCAGGGATTACGATGGCCTGGTTATCGACAACGTAAGCGTAAAACAACTCATCATCGACTACTTTAAGCATATCCTGCCACAACGCAACCTCATACATATCTCCATAGGGTCTGCCCATTGCCAGCATGAGCTCTTTAATCGTATTGTTTGAGGATAATCCATCTGCATAGTTTATCATCGAGATTCTTGTCGATTCTTTGAATGCTGCTATTACCTCCTCTTTACTGGCTTTTCTGGTCAACTGAACATTCCAATAGTGCAGGTGGCTTAATGTTTCAGGCACTTTTACCGCAGCCGTTATTACATCCAGTTCATTATCCACTGTTTGCGCATCGGGCCCTTGGTGGCTGGGAATTTCCGGCTCGGGAACCAGTGTATTCATAATGCCACCCAAGTGGCTTTCCCAGGGATCAGTTGCTCTTCTAAGTAAAGTACCTCTTGCTTTCCTCAACAGTCCTGCCTTTTTTAAAGCGGTCAATGTGCGAATTATGGAAGTTGTGTTACAAGAAACTACACGCGTAGATTCAAGGCCTATTGCGGTTGCATAGTTATTTTCAGCACTAAATGAATGCCCCGTTATTTCGTGTTTCTCACCTCCTTGAACAATGAATTTTATGTTTGCCTTCTTGTATTTTTCAATGTTTTTGGATGCAATTTTTTTCGGTGTGCAATCAATTATTATATCAGCAGTATCGATGAGATCGTCAAGATTACCTATTGCGTTGACTCCTGAATTTGTCATTTGCTTTTTGAAATCATTGTTGAAAGCAAATACAGGGTAGTTCTTTTTTTCCGCTACTCTTATGCGCCAATCGGAAACCACATCACACACCCCTGCTAATTCCATGTCATCCTGGAGGACTACCGCATCGGCAACCCTTTTACCAATGACACCATATCCGTTTACGGCTACCTTTATCTTTTTCATAACTTTTAGTGTTGTTTTATCAATGTGTGTATATTATTTACATTGGAAAGACCAAAAACAATTAGCACAAAACTTTGTGCGATTTCAATAATTACCAACACCTTAGAAAATACAGTTGTCGGTACAATATCACCGTAACCAACTGACGCGAACGTTACCATGCTGAAGTAGAAATATTCAAATAACTTTTCAAACGCACCCACATCACCAGCCATACTGTATTCCTTAAAAGAATTTGGATTAGTGAAGGATAAGCATGCATAGTCTGCTGCAAAGGAGAAAATAATCAGAAATACAAGCGAGCCAAAGATCCATAATAGCTGGGCGAAAGAATGACATTCTTCAATGGATTTGTTTAGCTTTTTAAAAGTAAAAAACGTAAAAAAAAACACCTTGGTGATCGTAAAAAAAACGACCAGATAAGGAATCCAGCTAAGTTCATGATTCACAAATTGCATCAGGTACAAATAGACAACCACGATTGCTCCTACTAGTAAATAAGCTGAACTTACTCCTTTGGCCAGTCCTAATAAGAAATGAGAAGATTGAACTTTAGGTGTCATTTATCCGATTCGTTTTTCAATTGGGTTAAGATGTATTTTTCATGGTTAGGTTGTAAACCCCGGCTACACATGCACCGATCAGCCAGGCAAGAATAAATGTTTCAATAATTCCGAGGGCCGCTTCCCACAAAGGAACATTCATCCGTACAATCGAAGTGACATCAAGCCCATGTAAAAGGCTGTTGAAAAACGTGACTGTGCCATTATGCCCAACAGTGATCATCAATAGCATGCAGCCCAGGTACAGTAACGCCCCGGTCAGTCCGCAGGCCAAACCAAATTTTTTAACATTAATGTGATTCATGGTTTTCCATTTTAGAAGGTTGAGAATGTGTATGCTGTTCCTGATCGCCATGTGAGTGTCCTCCATGATGCATGGGCATCAATAAATGACAGGCAAACATTACCACAATGAAAATGAAAAAGGACACATTGCCGCTGATACCCAATGCTGGTGCAAGGAATATCAGGAGCAGTGGAAGTGTGCATCCTATGATCATCCAGATCATGTGCTTTTTCATTTGATTATCAATTTTTGTTGAATCAAAATTGTGCCGAGTCGTCACGTAAGTAAGATACGAGAATCACCACTTTAGGGGGTGGAATAATCTTGGTTAAAAGTTATACTTAATTGATCTCTGCCCCGCTCTTACCAGAAGATTGATCCGCGAAAATCACCAGATGTACCCGACCTGAAAAAGGTAGGCATGGTTGTGCGCTTTTATATTATCGTTGAAATGATTCTCAGCAAAAACATCGCGAAAGCCATAACTGAATAATGCCCGAATGCGAATTTTATGTTTGTGAACAGGCAAGAAAACTCCGGGGCCGGCTATGAAGCCGAAGTCCATTCTTTTAAAGTCGCCCATTACGCTGGAGTTTCCTCCCAGCGCAGTAAGTCGAGCGGCAATCAATGTACTTTGTGTGAGACCACTCAAAAAAGTAAACTTTACCTTGTCAAGCGTGGCATATTCAAAATAACCCCATGCATCCACATAGTACAATTGAAAGGTCCGCTTTTCGGTCGTATTGAGCATAGTAAACTCTGCCCCTCGCTGCAAATACCCAACGCTGGCATGCACGGAAAGCCTTGGCAGCAGGGAATAACCCAAATCACCGCCAAAACCAAAAGTAGGAGTGTAGTGGTATTGAGAAGACCCTATTGCCCCATTTTTCTTAAATCCTACGCCTGTAACGATGGAAGAGGCTCCACTGAAAACATCTACACTCATTTCCAGCCTTTTTTCAGGTTTTTCCTCTAAGTTTTCCTGCGCATACAACAGTTGCACGGTCAGCAATAACCCCCCCGCCACGATCAATTTGATTGATGAATGTAGGTCATTCATATCTGCAAAGTTGATATGTAGAAAATTCGTTTATCCCCTGCCCCTGGTTCATGTCCTCACGAACCACATCCCTTTCAGGTTCGTGCGGACACGAACCGGGGATGAGGTACATTCCAAACTGTTTATAATCCTCAAGTCTGCATGTCAATGAGGTCATCCATGTTGGCATCCAGCATTCTTTTGTACTCCCTGGTGTACCAGTCAAGGGCATCATTTTTATCTTTTCGTAGGTTCTCTGACTTGGAGGAGGCCTCAAATGCATTGTACCTGGCAGCAGCAAACATTATAGCCGCTCCCACGCGCTCTTTAGACTCTGTTTTGGTAAATTCGTTGGCTAGTTCAATGAACTTATCAGCCATGATGGCTCGCGATATTTTTTCAGATTTTTCCATTTGATCAAGTCTTTTGTTCATGTTTTCCCAGTCAGCCTGATGAAATTCAGGATGGCACTCGCTTGCAGCAGCACGGAACTGATCATCAAGGGATTGGTCATAAGGCTCGAGAAATATTGTTCTCATGTATTAAGATTGTTATTGTTTTAACGTCCTGATGTAGTTGATGATCAGCCAACGATCCTCATCATCGGGGATCTTTTTCTCGAAACTGGCCATATCACCCCGGCCTGTCTTAATTTTATAGAACAAAGCTCCATCACTTTGAGCTTGAAATTCTTTGGAGGAAAAATCGCCCATATCGCCCTTCATTTCTTTTGCCTTGGGCCCATCCCCATATCCTTCCTTACCATGACAGGATTGACAATACTTTGAAAACAAGGTCTTACCAACAGCTAGATCACTTTTGTTGGATGGGTCAGTGGGGTTTTTCATTTTTTTGGCTGATTCCGGAACTACCCATTCTGTGGACTGATCCAACTGCTTAAATGAGAGTAGTCCTATTGCAAGGAAGATTGCTGTAAAAATTAACACCTGGTTTTTCATAGTTTATTAAGTTTTAGATTTTGAAATTCTGTAAAGGTTAATGGTTAATATAAGCAGCGGAATCCATACGCTTAGTATTATCAGATTCGGAAAAATTAAGAGATAAAGAGGTGTCTTCGTTGGGGGTGACCACATGGTTCGTTCATCAAACGTGGATTGATCAACAATCGGAATTCCTATGGGCGTATTAACTTCGGCTTTTATTGTACCATACGTATCGCTTTCGCTCAACACAACTTCATAAGTCAAATTACCATCAACACCCGGCATCGGTTTTTCAATGGGTACAAGTATTGCCCCATCAGCATCTGTCTCATAACTATCTTCGCCAATCTGAAGTGATCCGTACAAACGTTTAAGTCCAACTTTTAGTAATTCACCTTGTACGGGATTCCCGGCCCCATCAGTTAAAATAGCCGAGATCGTGTTTACGCTATCAATTTTTGTTATTTCAGCACTCAGGCTTGCATATGAAAAGCTCACCGATGCTTCTCCATCTTCGAATCGTTTATCATTTTCAATTCTCACTATGAAGTTAAATGCATCGTTGGAATTTTTAAGGAGATCAGCAGGAACATTGAATTTTGCTTTACCGTCACTATTGGTTTTAACTTTACCCAAATAGGTAAGCGAATCGGTCGATTCATCCATTTGGTAAACACTAAATTCAAGATCAGCGGCTTGTGCAAATCCATTTTCGCCTTTATACTTTGCAGAAATGGCGATGTAGGATTCTTTGTCCATGATATGAGTATACATCAACGATACCCTTGCCTTGTATTTCCCGGCTTGCGGATAGGCCCGAATACTAATGCCTAAAAAGATCAAGAAGATTATGAAGACGTTATGATAGTTGAGAAAAACTTTCATGATTCATTGATTTGCGTAACACGGATAATTCCTTTCTCCTCGGCTGTTTCCTGAATGGGTATGATGGGTAAGAATCTCACGAGTATGGTGATGATCAATAAGGCTGCCGCGAGCGTAGCGAGTGTGATTGACCATTCCATCCACGTAGGCGAATAGTGCCGCCAGGATTCTGGCACACCTTGAATCGGTAGAAACGGATGACTTAAGGTGGGAATCACGATTATATATCTCTTCCACCAAGCACCTATTACCACCGCCAATGAAACAATGAATAACGGAAGTGGTCTTCGTCCTTGTGGAAAGAGCAATACAATAACAGGAAGTACTAAACCTCCGATAATGGCCGTCCAAAACAAGGATGCGTATTGACCTGTAAACAGGCTGCGAAGATGCACGGCTTCTTCTTCCGTAGATTTGTAAGTAGGCATTAAGTATTCGTTGATGTTGAAATACAAATACACCAGACACAGCAAAACGAGAATTTTTCCCATTTTGTTGAAGTGCTCATCCGTAATGTAATTTTCTAAACCGTACGTTTTGCGAAGTACGAACATCACCGCTACAACAGCTCCGGCTCCAGCAACAAATGCACCGGCAATAAAGTAGGGACCAAAATTAGTACTGTCCCATCCGGGTCTGTACGTAGTTTCAAATAGCCATGCCGTCACCGTATGGATTGCAAAGGCAACCGGTATGATCAGTACCGAAAGCGCTTGAATGGATCGTGAATAGATTCTTCGTTGATCGTTTGTACCGCTCCAGTTCAAAGAAAGTGTGGAATACCATTTTCGTATTCTCGGGCTTTCTTGTGCGTGTGTCTTAAGGATACCAAAATCGGGCAATAGAGGATAGTACAATAAGAGAATACTTATTGCCAGATACGTAGTAATTACAATCACATCCCAGATAATGGGAGACTGCAATCTGCCATGAATAAACAAGTTCAGCATCCTGTCGGGCCGGCCCATGTCAATGATAATGGTGAGACCAGCCATGATGATTGCTGCAACAGCAATAATTTCGGCAATCCGGGTTAATGGCGTGCTCCAATGCACACCGGATAATCGCAGAATAGCAGTAATCAACGAACCCACGAGGCTAATGGCTACGAAGAAAACAAAATTGGAAATGTAAACACCCCACAATGCGTAATCTCTCATGCCGGTAATAATCAACCCCTGCCGCAATTGTTGAATGTATGCGTATAGTCCGATAAGAATTACTATTACCAGAAATACCACCCAAAGCTTTCCTTTCCAACTAAATTTTTTAGGAGCAAGGTCATCGACCAGTTGATCAAAAGTTATATTCATATTTCGTCTGTCTTATCTACTGACTTGAATTCCGTATAATTTTCCAGCCCTTCTTCAAATTCAACAACTCGGTTGCTGGGTGGTAAATAGTACACGCTAGGTTGGGTTCCTAAATTTTCCATCAACCTGTAACCCGCTCTTTCTTTCAATAATTTACTTAACTGAAAAGTTTGGCCACTTCCGTTTGTTACTGCGTCTTCATACAAATCACCAAAGCTGAAAACATCATTAGGGCATGCACTGACGCAATGTGGCAGCTCGCCTTTATCAATCATGTGGGGACAGAAATCACATTTATCAACTGTTCCTTTTTGTGCAGGAACACCTGAGTAGTCAGGGCTATACGGAATACTTTCTGCCATTTCACCTTGCCAGGGATCTGACCAATTAAATATTCGCACAGAGTAGGGACAAGCAGCCATACAAAACCGGCAACCAATGCATCGATTATTATCGATTAGGACAATACCGTCTCTTCTCTTGAATGTAGCATCAACCGGACATACTTTAACACACGGTGGTTCATCACAGTGCTGGCACAATGTAGGTTGCCAGTAGGGCGCACTCTTTTCATTGTCCTGCATTTTATAAATCTTGATCCATGCATTGTCACCAGTGATGTAATGATTCTTGTTACAGGAGCTTTGGCATTTCTTCGCATTTCTACATTTGGCCAGATCGACTACCATCACAAATTTCCGTTTTGGAAATCCTTCTCTTGGATTATAGTCAATCTTTTTCTCTGGATGAACTTCTACTTGCGAGGCGGGTACTTGCATCAACGTACCATCCATTGACATGAGTTCAACGGTTTCCTCATCCAATATTTCATCCGTCTTGTTCCCAAATACCTTAGCAAGGGCAACGCTACCAGCGGCAGCCAAAACGCCAATTTTTAGTCCCTTATCAAGAAATGTTCTTCTGGACTTGTTGTCCTTTTCATGATTGTGTTCCATGATGTGAGGTTCGTTACTATCCTTTTAGTTTAAGCCAATCAAGCAGAGACTTATTCGACATATTCATTTTAACAATCTTTGCATTCTTTAATGCACTTTTTCGCACCCTTACTACACCACCTTTGGCAGTAAGCATCGTGGTGTATTCATCGTCCTCTTCTTTATTGGGGATCGTAGGAGTATTTTGTGCCGCGCTCAGAAACGGCAGTAAAAGACTTGCTCCCAGAAAACGTCTTCTTGAAAACCATTTATTTTCTTTATGCATGAGCGTATGTTTAAAAATTCCAAAGTCGATTGATATTGAATCCAATCAAGAATTGTCCATCCGCTATTTTGTTAGGATTGAACATGTAATTTTGCTGTGGAACTATTCCCTTATAGTTTCCCACAAAAACCTGGAAGGCATGTAGCCCGGTAGACATTTCAATGCCCAGGGCAAGCCCGGGGTTATCCGAGTTCTGATCCAATGGCTGGCTGTAATCCACCAGAATGGCTGTCTTATCGCTTATTTTTACCCTTGCACCAATAGCCACAGCAAATTGGTTGTTCGACATGGTTTCATCGACAATGTTATAGTGCGAATAGCTTGGTGCAACCTGAATGGATATAGCAGGGGTGAACCTGCGGGTAATTATAAACTGACTAAAATAGGAAAGTCGGTTAGATGCTGTGGGAAAATTCTCAGCTTCCCTGGCATCGATGGCTACGTCACCATAGTAGGTTATGCTTACCGGTACACGACCCGACCTGGTTTGGCGAATCAATCCTGCTTTTAAATTAAAATCCTGTAGCAGGTTACTTTTTGTTGTTCCAAAGCCCAACGTTATACGGTTGGATATTGCGTAACTAACCGCCAATCGAATGTTGGATGTTCCCCACATGCCAAGCAGATCGCGGTTTCCACTTTTGATCACACCAAAGCGGTGTTGAATATCAAATTGAAAAGTTCCTTTGGAGTTTACCACTCCGGTTGGATTATCGATAAGCCATGCACTTTGAAACGCGGCTCGTTCAGGTTTGTCAATTTTCTTTTCACTCAGCGTATCGGCCTCCTGAGCAGTTACAGAAATACAAGCTAAAGCCAGAACAATTAAGAGTATTGTATGTTTCATATTCGAGGTTGTTTCCTTTTTCTTATGTATATATATTATCAATTATTCTTTGCCCCTTCATCAATCCATTTTTTGATCAGGGCGATGTTAGTCTTTGACATGGGGCCAGAAGGAGGCATGGTATTACCATCCGCGCTTTTTCCTTCTAACATTTCTACCAATTCACTCCCTTCGGCATCACCGGGTATGACGTCTCCCTCCGTGATGAGTTCCTCGAATGAATCATAAGCAAAGCCTTCACGAAAATCAGGCTCCACCTCTGTAGGGTTGTGGCAGGTAGCGCAATTATTTGTCAGGATAGGCTGAATGTCCAAGGCAAAAGAAACGTTGTCCTTGACTTCCGGCTCAGGAAATTTATCATTATCGCAAGCCGTTAAGCCCACGCTTACGATCAACACTGTGAGGAATAATTCAAAAGATTTTTTCATAAGACTACATTTTGTTTATTTAAGAAATTACGAAGCCCTTTTCAGGTTTATAAAAGTCGGTTTTTTGGTTTTGACACTCTCTTACAATTTTGACTTTATGTTATACTTTAATGATTTTCATTACGCTCATTCTATATTCCTATTGACATATCATAAATCCCTTTAGCCCCTCTGTGGTCTCTACTTCGAAAATCGCGGAATGTCCTCCGCTTCGAGGATTATCTTCAAACCGGTAAATTTCTTTCATGTTAACATCTCTTATACTTATCGTGAATGACAATTCGTTACAACGAAGGACATTTCCGCTCGGAATAAAATGAAGACAAAAACCACGGGACTTTAAATCTGACAAAACTTCGCTGATTGAACCTAGTACTAGCTTCCTTGTAGCTATTTGCTTCTTGAATTGCGTTACTGTAATTCCGGTGATACGTCTGAATTGGGCAGACAGATGTTGTAAACTTGAATAGTGAAGACGCTCGGCAATTTCCTTAAGTGAAAGTTCATTCTCATGAATAAGTCTCTTTACTCGCTCAACCTTCTGCGAGATGATGTACAATTCTAGCGTAATGTTTTCAGTGTCTTTGAAAAACTTACTGAGGTTATAATAACTTTTGCCGATCCTGCGTTGCAAAAAGCTGGAGAATTTTCTGTTTCGTGTGTGTTGTTCAAGGCCATCAAGAAATCTTCCAACTTCGCGTTTAATTGATTCAATCAAGATTTCTTCCTTTGTTCTTAAAATTGATAGTCCTACCTTTTTTAATTTTACATCAAGGACTTCTTCTATGTTTTTACGGGATGTTACGAATGAAGCGGAACCAAGACAGACTTCGGCCTTTTGCACCTTTAACTGCTTTAAACTTTGTTCGACAAAATAAATGCAACGGTCGCACACCATATTTTTGATATGCACTTGATATGCTTTCATTGGGTTGTGGATTCTCTTACTTTCATTTTGATTAATGACTCATTGAACTGGTTTCAAGGATACCAGTGAGCCATAGCGGTAGCATGCAACTATCCTTTCATAAGGAAAGAGCCGCTCAAATTGAAATGAGAATCAAATAAGGAAGGAGTTAATAAGAACTCGCACGAACCTACCATTGATATTTGGTGGTCCATTAGGCGGGTGATCAAATTTTGAAATGAATAGATTAGAGGAATTAAAACGGTTAATTCCTTCAGGCTGTTGAAGTGTTAAAATAATCTTGAAAATCTGAACAGGTGTAATAAAAACACCATTGGGAGCTTGGTTTGATAGCGATGAATAGAAACGTTTGGTAAGATCATCGCAACAATCTTCTTGCGAAGATTCATCATGGTGCTGTTCAGATTGTTCTATTGCCGCATGATGATGCTGTCGATCTGGATGATGCCCAGAAGAATGGGCCTCGTGACCATCATGTGTATTCGAATGTGCATCGGCAAATGAAAATGAAACCAGACCTATGTCACAAAAGAAATCACATCCCAAAACTGTTACTAAAGACAGGATAGCAACCATAGCGATGGCGGTCTTGCCTTTTCGTATCGTTTTTAGTTTGATCATCTTTTCAAGAATGCTCAGAAAGATAATTGTGTCAAGTTCAATTTACAAAAATTATAGGAATGCTCAATTTTTTGAGGAGCTTTCCTATAACCGTCTATTCAAAGAAAATGTATGTATCTAATCCTTCGGATTGTCAATTGCATCTGCTTCCTCGTTTTCTTCACTAAAAAAGCAATGAAGTGCACAGCCATGAGCCTTGTTCTTGTACGCAGTATCTACATGCCCTACCATCTTGCCTGCTGCCATGACGGTTCCATCACCACCAGTTGTAACCACATATCCACTTTTTGACTTAAAACTCCCGTCTTTTTGCATAACTCCGATAATTCCTTTACCATTTGCTGTCGTCACATTGCCAGATTTCGCAATAATGCCAATTACCTTACCCGTCACATCACATACCTTTCCGTCTTTCGTAATGTAGCCAAGTTGCTTGCCATTCTCGTCCACAACTTTACCGTCTTTTTGCAAAGTAGGATGCATTCCTCTGTGTTTTGGAGGTAGTTCCTGGGCTTGAAGAAGTGTTAACATGGATAGCATTAACATTACTGTTAGACGCGATTTAAAATTCCATAGCAGTTTCATAAGGGTTCATAGTTTAGTTTGTTTGAAATTGATTTTAGATTTGATTCAGTAAAGGTCTTCGAATATCTTCTCAGTACTTTATCGAATTATGGTTACTTGTTATATTTAATTGGCATTTTCACATTTCCCTTCCTGATATAAGTTTATTCCTACTTCCGTGAAGATTAGTATTAAGTTACAGATACTCGTCTCAAATTCAATATTTTTTGCAATAAGAATCAGCGGAAACGATTGAGATTACGTCAAACTATGTTTGATAGTCGTTGAAATTCTTACCGTAAGGAAATGTTATGTGTTGATCTTTTCACTAAAATCAACACGATATAAATCAAAGCCAAAATTATTTCAGTACAGTCTTAAGGCTTCACGTTACTTTGAAGTAACGAATCAAACACATGGGCAGACTTGAATACAGTAAGGAGATTTTACAAAAATTGAGCTTTGATAAAAGCCTTCTTGAAAAGGAGTATCCAAAACTAATTAAACTTCTTACCGCTAAGGAGATTGAAGCTTTGAATGCCTGGTACAGAAATAAATTTGGGATTGACCCTGATCGGTTTTTAAATACTAAAAAGTAAAATACTAAAACATATGAAAACGAAAATGAAAGTGATGATGATGGCCGCCATTGTAATGATTGTGGCTGGATGTTCCGTTGTGAAACCTGGATACAACGCAATGAAGTGGAAGCCCTTGAGTAAAAAGGGATTGGTCACGAACAAGATATATTCCAACGGAGTCGTTTGGCATTGGCCATGGGATGGTATTGTTGATTACAATATGCAATGGCAAACGTACAATGAGGATGTATCTATACTAACAGAAGATGAGTTGCATATCAACATGACGGTATCGGTTACTCTTCGACCCGTGGAATCTGAATTGCCCCAACTGGAACTTCAGGTTGGAGAGAGCTACTATGAAGAGGTGGTTAAACCAGAATTCATAAGTCTTGTGCGCAATGAGTTCTCGCATTACAAATACAGTTTGGTTTCCCCAAAAAGCCCGGAAATTGAAGCAAAAATACTTACCCGTCTGGTGGAATTGACAAAGGGCAAACACCTTGAATTTGACCGGGTGACCGTAAAGCATATAGAATATCCTAAAGTAGTAACCATGGCGGTGGATGAAAAGTTAGCGGTGCAACAAGCCATTGAACAAAAGGAATATGAAATGAAGATCGCAGAAAAGAACGCAGAGATACAACGCATTTTGGCAAAGGGACAACGCGATGCACAACAAATAATAGATGCCGGTCTCACTCAACGCTATTTGCAATACAAAGCATTGGAAGTACAAGACAAATTATCAACGAGTCCTAATACCAAGTTCTATTTTGTTCCGCTGGGGAAGGATGGATTACCCATCATCGTGGATTCTGGAAGTCATGACAAATAAGGCTCCCAAAGACAAAGCAAACAAACGAAACGCAATGCCAACATCTTTTGAAAATAAAAAAGTAGCCTATTTCTCGATGGAGTTTGCTGTCCATCAATCGCTGAAGATCTACTCCGGAGGACTGGGCTTTCTTGCCGGATCGCACATGCGGAGTGCCCATGAGCTTAAACAAAACCTGGTCGGTGTCGGAATCCTATACAGTAACGGATATCACGATCAGATTCGCAATGCGGATGGATACATGGAGAACAGGTTCATTAAAAAAAGGTACTCTTACCTAAAAGACACTGGAAAGCTCTTCTCTATTATAATACATGGAGCATCGGTAAAGGTGCGTGCTTACCTGCTTGCGCCAGAAGTGTTTGGCACAGTTCCTATCTATTTATTGACTACCGATATTCCTGAAAATGATTTTCTGAGCAGATCCATAAGTTTCAGATTATATGATAATGACCTGGCGGCTAAAATCGCTCAATTCATTTTGCTGGGTGTAGGTGGCGCCAAACTTTTGGAAATAATGAATGAAGAGCCGGACGTTTACCACATGAATGAAGGGCATGGGCTTGCACTTACGTTTTATTTATATTCCAAATTGAAAAATCTTGATGAGGTTCGGAAGCGTGTCGTGTTTACAACGCATACCCCCGAAAAAGCCGGCAATGCAGAAATTGAATTGAAACTTCTCCATGAGATGGGCTTCTTTGGTTCCATCCCTCTTGATGAAGTGAAAAGATTAGCAAACCCAAAAGGGGACACGCTAAACTTTACAGTTACTGCATTAAGGATGTCAAGAATAGCGAATGGAGTTTCGAAGATTCATCAATCAGTAGCAACCGAAATGTGGGGTAAAAATAAAGGCGTGTGTACTATCCTTTCAATTACGAACGCGCAGAACAAGAACTTCTGGATGGACAGGGAACTTGAAGATAGCTTGAATAAGAACGAAACTGATTCCCTGCTTAGAAGAAAAAAGAAATTAAAGGAAGAACTCTTTGAAATAGTAGCAGACCAAACAGGAAAACTTTTTGACACAGACGTTTTAACCATTGTCTGGGCAAGAAGGTTTACATCATATAAAAGGGCAGGGCTTATTCTGAAGGATTTTGAAAGATTCCAAAAACTTGTAACCCAAATCGATAAACCTATTCAGGTTATTTGGGCAGGAAAAACCTACCCTGAAGATTATGCCGCCATATATGAGTTTAACAGACTGATCAATACAACCAGTGAATTGAGAAGATGCGCGGTGCTGGTGGGCTATGAATTAAAGCTTTCTGCTGTTTTAAAAAAAGGTGCCGATGTTTGGCTAAATACCCCAAGGTATAGTCGAGAAGCTTCAGGTACTAGCGGCATGACAGCTGCTATGAATGGAACGATCAATTTTTCTATACCAGATGGCTGGGTACCAGAATTCGCAAGTCACGGGGAAAACGCATTTGTTATTCCGGTCAGTAAATCGACCTCCACTGAAACGCAAGACACTGAAGAAAGTATGAGCCTTTTGGATATTCTCGAGAATGAAATCATTCCTATGTACTATGATGAGAAGGAAAAGTGGGTGAACATCATGAAGAACTCCATGAAGGATGTGTTACCCATTTTTAATTCAGGAAGGATGGCAAAGGAGTACTATGAAAAGCTATATAACCATCCATCATGAAGATAAAACTATTCATCACCATTATTGCTGTGTTTGGCGTTAGCGGATTTGTCAAAACTTCCATGGCACAAAACAAACCCAATAAGGACACTCTTATTGTTTTGAGTGGTCAGGTGAATTGCCTTAAGCCCGAGCGTGGGATACTTGCTGGTGTAACTGTATTCAATTTGAACAAAGAGTGGGGAACGCTTAGCAACGCTGACGGAACTTTTAGTTTGCGGATGGGAAAAAGGGATACTATTATATTCACCACACCTCAGCATCAGGACTATAAGTATTACCTAAAGAAGGATAGCAAGTTTGAAGATCATTCCATAGAAATTACAATGGAACCGGATGCCATATGGCTTGAAACCGTTACAATCCTTGGCAATCAAACGCTGGAAGAATTTAAGATGGAGGTAATACAATTGAATGCACCAATAGAAGATGAAGTTATTGTTGTGTCACCCATTATTAGCAAGTATGCTAAACAACTGGCCACAGGGGAAGGCGAATTGATTTTAACCGGGCCTTTAACTTACCTAAGTAAAAAGGTTGGACGATATCAGAGGTTGAAGAATAGAATTGAAGGTAAAAAAGATCAAGACAAATGAGTAGCAACAGTCAGTCCTCCGTAGAAGAGCTGGTAATTTATTTTAAGAGTATTGAAGGATATTTTACCGGTGAGAAAAAGATGTTTGATTTCATAAAATCAATGATTGGTAACCAAAGCATCGATACGGTAATATCCAAGGTGGCGGCAATTGGAAACCCGTCACTATGGCAAAACGGTGGGCAAACTACTATGGCAGCACATATTCATTCTTTAAACATTGACGATCGATTAATGAAAGGTGACCACTCTGTTGTTACTGACATTTGTAAATTTGAGATGATTCACAACCCCTGTGAGTTGTATCACTTTGCGTCAAAGTATTGTTGCTTCCACTTCCCAAATCTTTTTCCAATCTATTGTTCATCAAGTCACCGCCTGGTTAATGCATTTAATTCCGGCCAGTGCAAAGACATTAAGGACCATTACGAATGGTATGTCGAAAAGATGAAGTCCATAAAAGAAGAGTTCAGTCTTACACCTTTAAATTATTTGGAACTGAATAAATTTTTGTGGCTATACGAGGAGCAGCTTTCAGAGATCGCTTCAGCCAAAATGCCTTCTATTCCCTGTTTGTAGCATGGGATACAATTAAATACAACTCTTAACCAAAATTATTTCGTCAAAAGCATTTCGCTTTATCGTACTTAAGTGTATGAAACAGCACTACAATATGGGTCTGATAAAGAAATTTAGTGAGATTAAATTAACGGATTTGAACCAGGTGGGAGGAAAAAATGCCTCGTTGGGCGAAATGTTCAATGCCCTCTCTTCTGCCGGAATGAAAATCCCAGATGGGTTTTCCACGACTGCATCAGCCTATTGGCACTTCTTAGACTACAACGGGTTGCGCCCCAAACTCAATTCGATAATACGGAAACTAGATATAAAATCATTCAGCAATCTTTCTGCGGTTGGTGTTGCAGCCCGTAATCTGATTTTAGGGGCAACCTTTCCCGTTGAGATTAAGATATCAATCCAAGAAGGTGTTAAATATTTGGTTGATAAATATGGAACGCAGGTAAGTTTTGCTGTGAGAAGTAGCGCCACAGCCGAAGATCTTCCAGAAGCAAGCTTTGCCGGACAACAGGAAACGTTTTTGAATATTTCAGGTTTTGAAAATGTGTTAAATGCTTGTCACCGTTGCTATGCTTCTTTGTATACCGACCGTGCTATCAAATACAGAATTGACAATGGATTTGATCACAATAAGGTAGCCTTGTCCGTAGGAGTTCAACTAATGGTTCGGTCTGATAAAGCTTCTGCCGGAGTAATGTTTACGCTTGACCCTGATTCTGGATTTGAGAATGTGGTGGTTATTTCGGGAGCATGGGGGCTCGGAGAGAATGTTGTGCAGGGCCATGTCAATACAGACGAGTTCAAAGTCTTTAAAACTACACTTGGCAATTTCAAACAACCCATTATTTCCCGAAAACTTGGTAGCAAGGCAAAGGTGATGAAGTATGTAGAACCAGCTCTTGAGAATTTCCATCATGCCAAGGCTACGGTTGTAAATCTTGATACCCCGTTAAGCATGCAACAAAAATTTGTATTGAGCGATTTTGAAATTATCCAATTGGCTAAATGGGGTTGTGAAATAGAAAAATACTACGGTCACCCGATGGATATTGAATGGGCCAAAGATGGTATTCTAAACGAGTTGTTCATCGTTCAGGCCAGGCCGGAAACGGTTCAAAGTAGAAAACATAACAATGCAACGTTTACGCAATACAAGATCAAAGATAAAGGTGAAAAAATATGTTCGGGTATAGGGCTTGGTAATAGAATAGCCTCTGGCATCGCGAGGATTTTAAATTCCCCTTTGGAAATTAACAAGTTGAGCAAAGGGGAAGTACTGGTGACAAAAAAGACAGATCCTGATTGGGATCCAATTTTAAAGAAAGCGGCTGCCATTGTAACGGATCAAGGAGGGCGAACAAGTCATGCAGCAATAGTAGCCAGGGAGGTTGGAGCCGTGGCAGTAGTCGGCACCGGAAAAGGCACTCAATCGATTCGGGATGGACAGCTTATAACGGTCTCATCAGCTGAGGGGGAAACGGGATTCGTATACGATGGGAAACTAAAGTGGTCGGAGACTACTATTGATCTGGGAATAATTCACAAACCCAAAACTAACGTAATGCTAATTCTGGGTGATCCGGAGCAGGCATTCAAATACTCTTTTCTTCCCAGTGATGGTATTGGGCTTATGCGGATGGAGTTTATCATCAATAATGCTATTCAAATTCATCCGATGGCGTTAAAGCATTTCAATTCATTAAAGGATACACAGGTTAAATCAAAAATAGAGAGGCTTACACATCACTATCCTACCAAAGAGGATTATTTCATTCATAAGCTTGCTGAAGCTATCGGCACCATCGCAGCAGCATTCTACCCAAGAGAGGTGATTGTGCGAATGAGTGATTTTAAATCGAATGAATACGCTAATCTTATTGGCGGAAAAGAATTTGAGCCCGAAGAAAGTAATCCAATGATTGGGTTCAGAGGAGCATCGCGCTACTATCACCCTTTATATCGGGAGGCATTTGAAATGGAGTGTAAAGCCATGAAGTATGCTCGGGAGGAAATGGGTCTTACGAACATAAAGTTGATGATTCCATTTTGCCGTACGCTACATGAGGCTCAAAAAATCATTGACTTAATGGCTGAGCTCGGGTTGAAACGAGGTGACAATGAATTAGAGCTATACATGATGGCAGAGATACCCAGCAATGCTTTGCTAGCGGACAAGTTTGCCGAATTTTTTGATGGTTTTTCAATAGGTTCCAATGATCTAACTCAACTCACATTGGGTGCAGATCGGGATTCAGGTTTGTTAAGTGAAATTTTCTCACCCTATGATGAAGCGGTTGAACAACTAATCGCCATGACAATAGAGAAGTCAAGATATGCGGGGGTGAAAATAGGATTGTGTGGTCAGGCTCCCAGCGATTACCCGGAGTTTGCATCATTCCTGGTGGACAAGAATATCGGAAGCATTTCATTTACCCCCGATGCCCTATTTGCGGGAATTGAAAACATAAATAGGGCTGAAGAGAAGTTTACACATACACGTGCATATTATTGATTGCAACAACGAGTGAAACCGAATAAAAAAACATCAGTGGTAAAGGTACTCTATATTAAGGGGATGGTCTGCACCCGTTGCATCAAGGTACTTCACGATGAATTGTTGAAGATTCATGTGAAAGCGAAGAGTGCTAAATTAGGAAGAGCCGTGGTTGAATTCGATCCAAATGACATTGATATCACAAGAATTCAGACTGTACTCAGAAAGAATGGATTTGAGTTAATAACAGACCGCGACCAGCAACTAGTTGATCAAATCAAAACCCTTATCCTTGATGCCATCAGTAGATCGGGGGATGAACAATTACCTAAACGATTTTCAGATAAAATTGCCAAAGAGTTGGGATTCAATTATAGTCATTTAAGCAGGATGTTTACGCACTATGAGCGAATTACTATTGAGAAATATATTATTCTGCACAAGGTGGAGAAGGTAAAGGAATTGCTTGAATATGATGATCACCTGAACCTGAGCGAAATCGTGCAAAAACTTAATTATAGCAGTGTATCACATTTATCAAAACAATTCAAAGAGGTTACTGGAATTTCACTTAGGGATTACAAAAGCTTTCTGAAACACTTACGCAAACCACTAGACTATTTAAGAATGAAGTGACTATACAATAAATTAACATTCTATGCGAGTACTTATGTTTGGGTGGGAATTTCCACCCCACATTTCAGGGGGCCTTGGCACTGCATGTGAAGGACTGGTGAACGCAATGCTTAGGCGAAGCATAGAAGTCACATTTGTTATTCCAAAAGCATGCGGTGACGAGGAAACGGCTAATTTAAAATTGTTGAGTGCCGGTGATGTAGCTGTCAGTAAAATAATGCGAAAATATAAAAACATGTTTGAGTATATTTCAGTTTCATCCTCGTTGTCGCCTTACACAACGCCTGAATTATTTAATGAGATAAGGAGAACAAGTGTAACAAAAGAACGGCAAAGCGAATATCATTTTTCGTTTAGCGGAAATTACGGGCATAATCTATTTGAAGAGGTGGCTAACTACGCTTCCGTTGCGGCCCAGATAGCAAATGACCAAAAATTTGATGTTATACACGCCCACGATTGGCTTACGTTCCCGGCAGGACTAGCAGCAAAAGATGTGAGCGGCAAGCCCTTGGTCATCCACGTACATGCTACAGAATTTGATCGTTCTGGCGAAAATGTAAATCCGGATGTTTTTAAAGCCGAGCAAGCCGGGATGCTTGGCGCAGATCATATAATTGCCGTAAGCGACCTTACCAGGCAAGTTATTATAAGCCGGTATGGTATTGATGCAAAAAAAATATCTGTCGTACACAACGGCATTCAACAAAAAGAATTGCCAAAAGTGGAGAAGCCAATTAAAGATAAGATTGTTACGTTTCTTGGCCGCATTACCTTTCAAAAGGGACCGGAGTACTTTGTATCGGCTGCCCATAAGGTATTGCAACGTTTTCCGCATGTGCAGTTTGTAATGGCCGGAAGCGGTGACAAACTGGAAGATATGATCCGGATGGTTGCCTGGCTGGGGATCGGTTCGCATTTTCATTTTACGGGATTTCTGAAAGGTGCTGATGTGAATACCCTGCTTTCTCAAACCGATCTTTACGTTATGCCATCGGTATCAGAGCCGTTTGGGATTTCACCACTTGAGGCCGTTCAGGCCGATGTTCCGGTGATCATTTCAAAGCAATCAGGTGTTTCGGAAGTATTAAAAAATGCGATCAAAATTGACTTCTGGGACACCGAAGCACTGGCTGATACAATACATAGTGTGCTTGTCCACCAGCCGTTGGCGTACACGCTTTCCAATGGCGCTGCTGTTGAAGTAAAGTCCATTACCTGGGATGTAGCAGCCGGGAAGGTTCTCAGCATCTATCGCCAACTTACATAAAGACCAAATACTATGCGCCATTTGTGTTTATACTTTCAGGTTCACCAGCCCTTTCGCCTAAGGCATTATCGATTCTTTGATATTGCTAAAAGCGATAATTATTTCGATGATGGTTACAATGCCTTTATCATGAACAAAGTAGCAGAAAAGTGCTATAGACCTGCCAATGAACTTATGTTGGAGTTAATTCAAAACTCAAAAGGACGTTTTAAGATTAGTTACTCCATCTCTGGCACTGCGTTGGATCAGTTTGAGTTGTATGCACCTGATGTCTTGGATAGTTTTAAAGAACTGGCCGCTACCGGTCAGGTTGAATTTTTAGCAGAAACTGCAGCGCACTCGCTGGCATCACTGAAAAGTGAGACAGAGTTTCGAAGCCAGGTGATTGAACATTCACTTCGTATTGAAAAGCTCTTTGGTCAACGGCCAACGGTGTTAAGAAATACCGAATTGATTTACAGCAATCACATTGGCGATATGGCAAATAAACTTGGATTTAAAGCCATGCTTACCGAAGGCGCTGATCGTATTTTGGGATGGCGAAGTCCAAATTACGTGTATCAGCATCCGGATCATGATTTGAAGTTGCTGTTAAAGAACTATAAACTGAGCGATGATATTGCTTTTAGGTTTTCGGATACCAATTGGAGTGAGCGACCGCTTACTGCTGACAAGTTCACGCATTGGTTGAACGCTGTTCCACATCACGAACAACTTATTAATTTGTTTATGGACTATGAAACGTTTGGTGAGCATCAATGGGCTGAAAGCGGAATTTTTGAGTTTTTAAAGGCGCTTCCGAATCGAGTGCTTAACAATTCAGATTATTCTTTCATAACACCGACAGAAGCGATACAAAAGCTCACTGCAATCGCTCCAATGTCTATTGCAAATCCAATATCATGGGCAGATGAAGAGCGTGACCTTTCTGCCTGGCTAAGCAATGATTTACAGCGCGATGCTTTTGATAGCCTTTATCGTTTGCAGAAACGTGTCATCAATTGTCAAGATACGAGTATGATAAAGAAATGGAAGTATTTACAAACCAGCGATCATTTCTATTATATGTGTACAAAATATTTTGCCGATGGTGACGTTCATAAATACTTCAATCATTACAACTCTCCTTATGAAGCATACATTAATTATATGAACGTGTTAAGTGATTTTGAAATGAGGCTTGAAGACAAAGCACAAAAGAAAGCTGTTGGCACAAAACGTATACTTGACAATTTGGAGTCTCAATTGATTGAAAATTAAACCAAACCTCTATGAAGGTTGCTATCTACAGCACACACCTGTTTGAAAAACAATACCTAATTGAGGCGAACCAGCATAAGCATGAATTCATATTGTTGCAGGAATCTCTGAATGGTAAGACAAGCACATTAGCGAATGGTTGCGATGCAGTCTCCTTATTTGTCAATGATGATGCTTCCGGTCCTGTGTTGGATTTACTATATGAGCAGGGGGTAAAATTCATCGCCCTTCGTTCAGCAGGATTTAATCATGTTGACCTGCCTCACGCGCTAAAGCTTGGCATGCATGTGGCCAATGTGCCCGGATATTCACCTTATGCAGTGGCAGAGCATACCGTTGCTATGATGCTTGCCCTTAACCGAAAGCTTATATCCGCGCACAACCGGATCATGGAGTTAAACTTTTCTCTGGACGGCTTGGTGGGTTTCGACATGAACGGTAAAACCATTGGTATCATGGGAACGGGTAAAATCGGTTGTGTCGTGTCAAAAGTATTGAATGGATTTGGTTGTAGGATTTTAGCCTATGACATTCAAAAGAATCCTGAGATCATCGACACCGTGGAATACGTGGACGTTAATACACTATGCCGCGAAAGTGACATCATTACACTTCATGTACCTTTGATAAAGGAGACGATGCATATCATAAATAAAGAAACAATTGAGATCATGCGACCTGGCGTAATGTTAATTAACACAAGTCGAGGAGGTTTGGTAAATACAAAAGATGTTATTGATGGCCTCAAGAGTAAGCATATTGGCGGTTTTGGAATGGATGTATATGAGGAGGAAGCCAACCTGTTTTTTCAAGACCATTCTGAAGATGTATTGCAAGACGACATCATCGCCAGATTATTAAGTTTTAGAAATGTGCTAATCACCGGCCATCAGGCATTCCTGACCAGAGAGGCGTTGCAAAACATAGCCTCTTCCACCATCACCAATCTTGATGCTTGGGCAGGAAATAAAATCTCCATATATGAATTGAAGTAATTTGTGAAGAAAGTCAAATATTTGTAATTCAATGCCAAAATGATTTCATCTTTCATGATTTGAATGAACGTATTTAGCATATAGAAAATACTTACATTCAAAATTCAAGATTATGAAAACGTTAAAACTCACAGCAGTCATGCTGTTACTCAGTGCCGTTTGGTCTTATGCTCAAACTACTCCAATGACTATGTTTGAAAAAATTAAAGATGAGCAAGTACCGGCCGCAGTACTCCAAACATTCGAACAAGAATTTGGTTCCACCAAAATGCAAATAAAGGGTGGAGCATGGTTCTCACATTTTCAACACACCACGGCCGCTCCTGCTGATCAAGGGACACCAGGAACTTCAAGAGCTATTCCACTTCACTACAGTTACCAGGGGAAAAAGAACGGGAAAAAAGTAGAGATTAAATTTACCCCTGAAGGCAAATTAGTTTCCTCAAAGGGTCTGGAACATAAGCAATAGGGAGTAAAATATTAGCAGGCAAGTTCCAATCTCCGCTTATGAAGTGCATTCGAAAAGCAAATTCCAATGCACTTTTCTTCAATTCCGGCAAGGAATATGACAAAAGTCATATTTCGGAAAGATGTCCATCATCTTTTAAGTCATCTTACATAGATAGCTTAGCATTTAAATGATGGACTTTAAAACCATACGGAAAGGAAAAGGTGCTATTGCATATCTATTTGCCATTTCTATTTTGGCTATAACCACCTGCGATATAGTATGCAGTATAGATCGTACTTCCATGGCAGGCGCTAACAAGCATGACCTATTAGCACTGAATCATCATGTGAATGGAGCAAAAAGTAAACATCACCAACACGATGAACATCAAAGACATCACTCACACGATAATGAAGTTGCGGAACAACCGCATGCTGGTGCTCACAATGATCAAGATGATGATTGCTGCAAAGATATTACCAATCAGTTCTATAAGTCTCTTTTCAATGGTGGCGATGTAAGTATTGTTAAGGCTCCATTGCATGCTCATATTCTGCTTGCAGTAGTAATTCACCAATATCACCTTTTATCTTCAGTTCAGTATGTCAATCCATTAGGTGTACTGCTGAAGATTCCGCCAAATTCCGTAGGCCATCGACTTAGAATTCTAATAAGTTCCTTTCTAATCTGATACTCTTTTCAGAGCGTGTATGTATACGCGCTGATTTTGAAGTAACCGTCACGGTTCTTCATTGAATTTCTATTTAACATACAAATCAGAAAAGAAACAGTATCATGAAAACAACATTTGAACTTCATATTAAAAATATGGTGTGTGAACGGTGCATCATTTACGTCCAACAAGTACTACAGCAACTGAACGCGTCTCCGCACAAAGTTGAACTAGGTCATGTTATTTTTTCATCGCCTTGTGACAGCATTTTACCAACCCTCGAAAAGAAATTAAACGAAGTAGGGCTTTACCTCGTTCATGAAAAGGCGGAGGTAACGGTTGAAGAAATCAAGGTTCAGGTAGTGAAATACCTTGACGAAGTAGAAGCTGGAAATACGGTAGGTAAACTTTCAGCTTACCTGGCGGATCAACTCGCTAAAAATTACTTTGGTTTAACCAAGTTGTTTACCAAAACTGAGAATAGAACAATTGAATCATACCTGATCGAACAGAAAATCGAACGCGTAAAACAATTACTTCGTGAAGGAGAACTTACGCTCAGTGAGATTTCCTATCGATTGGGCTATTCAAACGTGCAACATGTTTCAAGTCAGTTTAGGAAGACAGTTGGGTATTCTGTAAGAGAGTATAAAACGTCATGTTCATCAAATGGATTAGATCACGTTAGTAAGCTTGAAGATACGCCAACCATTGAAATGAAAAGTTCAAGAAAGTATAAATACTGTGGGTGCGTGGAGACCCCGCGAGGTATGGCTCTATTTCCTAGAATTACTCATACAACCACCAATAACTTTGTACTACAATGACATCAGTTCAAGAAATAAACCTTCAGCCGAGACCAGATAAGAAATACTGGACAAACTGCCATCGCGAATGGCGCGAAGAATTTATCTACTTCCTCTTGGTAGACCGGTTCCATGATGATCGAAAACGGAAACCGAAAAAAGGAGTTGACCGTCAATCAGGTTTCGGGACCAAAGAAGATCTCCAGAAAATTTGTGGTGGCACGATCCGCGGCATCATCAATCATCTTGACTACATCCAGGACTTAGGGTGCACTGCATTATGGCTTAGCCCGGTATTTGAGAACAATCCAGAATCATATCACGGCTATGCGATTCAAAACTATTTGGAAATTGACAAGCGGTTTGGGACAAAGGAAGATTTAGAGGAATTGGTTGATAAGGCGCATGCCATGGACATACGAGTATTTCTTGATATTGTGTTGCACCACTCCGGTGACAATTGGTTCTATCCCGAAGATGTTCCTTATTATTATTATCAAGGCCAGGTATTTCCATTTGGAGGCTGGCGTTACGAAGATCGGCCTCTTCCATCTGAATTGCGTAATCCAGAATTGTATGCACGCAAAGGAAGAATCAGAAACTTTGAAGCAGTACCCGAAACACGCGATGGGGACTTTAGCGCTTTGAAAACCTTTGCGCTGGACGATTCCCCGCAATCGCTTTGGTTACAGGAGCAGTTAATCAAGATTCATTGTTACTGGATTCGCGAAGTGGATGTGGACGGTTTCCGGTTAGATGCCGTAAAGCACATGAGTGAGCTAGCCGTAAGTAGATTTTGCTCTTCAGTAAGGGAATATGCCTATTCCCTGGGAAAGAAAAACTTTTTCTTATTTGGTGAATTAGTTGGGCCAGATCATCTCTATAATAACTATATAGGACCAAAAACATCTGTTTCTGTCGATGACAAGACTATATACTATGGTCTTAATTCCGTATTAGACTTCCCGCTACACCATATCCTTCCGGATGTAATTTTAGGAAAAACATCACCCGGGCGGTTAATTGATCGCTACGAATCACTTCGACAAACCGCACTTCATCGCGGTGAGTTTGGTGAATTTCTGGTAACCTTTTTGGATAATCATGATCAGGTAGGACAGTCTGTTAAACATCGCTTCGGGAAGGATGCTAACGAAGAACAAATTATTGCAGGCATGGGTTTTTTGCTTTGTGCACTAGGGACACCATGCATTTATTACGGCACAGAGCAGGGTTTTGATGGTACTGCGGAAGGTGATTGGGGTGTTCGCGAAGCTATGTTCAGTTTGAATGACAGAACAACGAACGCGTTAAATACAGAATCTGGTATCTATAAGGGTATCGCTCAACTTGCCGCCTTGCGTAAAACCAAACGCGCACTAAAGTTTGGGCGCATGTATGCGAGGCCTACATCGACCGATGGCATTCGTTTCCATTTTCCGGAATGCAAAGAATGTCTGCTTGCTTTTTCCCGCCTGCTTTTTGACGATGAAATTATTATTGCCTACAATGCTTCCATCAATAAGACCAAAACTGAATACATCCAAGTTGAATCGAACGGATGTAGCAGCTATCGATTTTTATTTGGGGGTTTAGGCACTGTGCCTGTTCAAAGTATAGAAAACGAGCAGATCAATTATATCAGGCTCACGATGCTGCCATTACAATTTATTCTGCTGGAACGAGAACATTGTTAATCGATTGATAACTAAAAGTTGGAAGCCTTTCATTTCCGTAAAACACAAAAGATGGTAATCACAAACCAAACAGTTGAGCCAGCAAAAGCAGTATGACAATAAGCAAAAGGATGCCATACCAAAACCGCTTCATCCATTTTCTGGAAGTGGGTGTAGGTTCCGGAAGGTTTGGTTCACAGCATGACTTAGCCATACAAGCAATTTTAAGATCAAGTTATTATGATGCCATTACACCATTATTTCCATTAGTAAGTTGTATATCTTTTTAGAATGGTTTTGTAGAATTGGACCTTTACGGTTCGTTCTCCCTCTTTGCTTTCAATACCAATGGCATCAGGTGTAGTATCAAAGTAGGCGGCCAGTTCACAGGCCATCTCTTCCCCTCCGTCAATATGTTCAAGTCTTCCGGTGCCAGAAATTTCAGTCTTTTTTCCTTGTCCTGTTACTAACGTCCCTGAGAATAGAAAGTCCTGCGGAGGATGCTGAGTTGTTCTGATTTCACTGAGGCCGAAGTTTCCTTTTAAGACAAAGTTTGTTGTTTGGCGACTCAACTTCCGATCAAGAGAATCGATACCCGTGTGGAGATCTGCGGGAGCCAGTCGAAATACAAAGGCGGATGTTTCATAATCTAACGATACGTGTACTTTCTTGGTGTGCGCAGTAATCAGTTGACCTTGATAGACTATTGTTACTGACAAGGATCCATCTTTTGATCTGTAGGTATTTTGTCCCAACGCAGATTGCGCAATTCCAGGCATTGCAAAGAGCAGTACAAAACTGATGATATTCGTGCGTATCATTATTTGCAAATACAGAAAAATCAATGAAAGATGCGTTTATGATTTTGGCTAAATGTTATACTTTAATGAGCAACCTGCATGATTGATATCATGCAGGTTTATTAAACGAAAAGATATATTTATCGTGTAAATCAATAACAAGTATTGATGGAAGTCACAGCATTAAGACAACCCTGCAAATGCTTGAAAGAAATTTCAATATGGTTCACACAATGTACAACAATTATGAAAACTTTATGTGTAGTCGCTCTTGCCAGTTCATTATTACTGGCTGGTTCTGTCGTCTCAGCGCAAAATTCGAGAGTAAAAAGTATTCGGCCAATCTCCAAAGAGGTTGTGAGAATCAGCAATAGGAATTGGCTTGTAAATGAACATTTGCTAACTGTTAAATCAATTGGATATCCCACTATGCTGTTGAAGGGAGTGGTTTTAACGAGCAATCACCTTACCAGAGAAGCCATCCCGGGCAATATGATTTCACATGGGTACCCTGCGTGGACGATTTCTAAAAGGATACAGCAAAAGGTAAAGCCAATCCGCTCTGAAAAATACAAGTTGTAAAAAATAAATAATGATATTTGTCAAACAGTAACTTTACGAGTTACACAAGTCAAGAGCCATATCAGAAATAGCCGATATGACTTTTTTGCTATCGCATCTTGCAACTTGTCCCTTCATTACTTTAACATTGTTATTAACAAATTGGTGATTCAGTCAATCAATAAAACCGCATACCCTGAATCCTAACAGCATTAAGAATAGCCAGAAAGGCTACACCCACATCTGCGAATACGGCTTCCCACATAGTGGCCATACCAAATGCTCCCAGGATCATTACAATTAATTGGTTTGCATACTCCGGATTCAATCCTTTGAACATTAACCAAAAAGCAAAAACTAATTCTTGTACGACCAGTGGTATGGTTATAGCGATATATGTTGTTGATACCACATCAACACCTGAATAATATCAGGAAACTTGCCAGGATTATAAGCGCATTTCCAATGATGCCCCATATCGTTAACCACTTCGGAATATACTTTCCGCTAAAAAGTATATGGTACAGCAATAGATTGCCTAATCCTGTTGCTACCATCACGCCCAAATGATTGGTCAAATCCCTGATTATCTTTAACATTTCACCTAACTTTCAAGGTACAGCAAACTTTCTCCTGTAGAAGTCAGATAAGTCTTACTAAGATAAATGAACAGGGGTAGTAAAATCACTCCGAAAATTTGAAATGCCCCGGCTATCATCCTAAATCCCACAAATCCAATAGCGCTGTTTCCCTTATGTGCTTTTAGGGTTTTAAATAGTATAAGTGCAAATCCAATGTAGATAGGAACCAACAGAAATTGAAAAACTGCTCCAATCAACACCTGGCTTCTATTGGGAAATAATTCTTTGAGGAACTCGGTACTTTCTACTGAAGGAACAATGCTTAATAGTCCAGCCAGCATTCCGAATAGAATTAAAATTCCTGCGATTCTTGAAATACGTTTATCTAAATTCATTTTCTAAATTGATTAGGGTTCATTTAAATGATGTCTGTCTACTTTTTATAAGCCAACAACCTTAACGCATTAAAAACAACAACCAACGTAGAACCTTCATGGATCAATACCGCAATGCCGATATTAGCCAATCCCAAAATGGTAGATGGAATGAGAATGGCTACTATTCCCAAACTCACCCAGAGGTTTTGCTTGATAATGCCCTTAGCCTTTCTACTTAAGCCAATTGCAAAAGGCAAAGTTTCCAGTTTGTCCGCCATCAAGGCGATATCGGCTGTTTCCAGAGCTACATCACTTCCGGCAGCTCCCATAGCAATACCTACCGTGCTGTTGGCCATGGCCGGGGCATCATTCACACCATCACCAACCATCGCTACTTTAGATTCTTGTTCTTTCAATTTTTTGATAGCATCCACTTTTTCTTCGGGCAACAAGCTTCCCCAGGCATCTGTAAGTCCGATTTCTTTGGCTACCGCATCGGCTACTTGCTGGTTATCCCCGGTAAGCATGATCATGCGCTTTATGCCAATTTTTTTCAGTTCGGCCAGAGTTGCCTTTGCCGATTCACGCGGTGTGTCCATTAGAGCTATCATACCAATGTATTCTGCGTTCCTGCGGATCAGCATTGTGGTGTTGCCACCTCCTTCGAGTTCCCTTACTTGTTCTTCTGTTTCTTTGGAAGGTTTATTTTCATCCAGGTCCTCAAACAAGTCAAGGTTTCCTATGTAGATTTTATCACTTCCCAGCGAAGCTTTGATCCCTTTCCCCAACACGGCTTCAAGATCACTCGCTTCTGGAATGACTGTATCTTTTAGCTGCTCTTTCCCATCCCTCACTACCGCTTTTGCCAGCGGGTGGTCACTTAGGTTTTCCACCGCCACCGCTATTTTTAAAAGTTCATTTTCACTCACGTTCCCAAGAGGCACTACTTTGGTGAGTTTAGGTTTTCCCTCGGTTAGCGTTCCGGTTTTGTCGAAGGCCAGTGCTGTCAAAACGCCCAAATCTTCCAACGGCCGTCCACCTTTTATAAGCACACCACCTTTTGCAGCGCGGGCAACCCCACTCAAAACAGCGCTAGGCGTGGAGATCGCCAACGCACATGGACTTGCAGCAACCAGTACGGCCATCGCGCGGTAAAAACTCTCACTAAAGGTTTCGTCAATGACCAAAAAAGCACCTAGCAATAGTACCACCAGTGCCAGTACAGAAGGCACGAAGTATTTCTCAAACTTATCCGTAAGAAGTTGGGTAGGTGATTTTTGGGTTTGGGCTTCATTGACCAACTTTACCAAACGGGTAAGAGTTGAGTCACTGGCTTCTTTAATTACTTTTATTTCTAAAGTACTGTTGCCATTAATGGTTCCTGAAAATACCCGATTTTCTGGTTTAATGTCAGTTGTCTTTGACCATTCTTTTTCAGGATCATCAACAGGCAATTTATCTACCGGCACACTTTCTCCTGTGATAGGCGCCTGGTTCACGCTGCTGTTGCCATTTACCACTACGCCATCCGCTGAGATTTTACTATTAGGCTTTACTACGATAATGTCACCAATAATTAGTTCTTCAATCCCTATTTCTTCCGTCTTTCCGTTTTTCTTGCGTAGGGCAGTCTTTGGAGCTAATTCAGCCAATGCAGCAATGGATTTTCGCGCCTTGTTCATCGCATAATGTTCCATGGCATGACCCAGACTAAAAAGGAAGAGCAACAAAGCACCTTCTGCCCATTCACCTAAAATAGCCGCACCGATAGCTGCGACCAACATGAGAAAATCGATTTCAAATCCACCTTTAAGAACAGTTTGAACCGCTTCTTTAGCCGTAAAAAAGCCGCCAAAGAAATATGCTGCGATGTAAAGTGAGAGGCTTACCCAGGAGGAAACGGCATCTACGTAAGAAAGCCCAAAGCCAATACCCAGCAATGCCCCGCATACAATGGAGAAGATGAGCTCGGTATTTTTACCTAAAATGCCACCGTGCTCATCGTCTTCTCCTTCCTTATGGTCATGTTCCTTTTTGTCAGCTTTTTGTTCGCCATCTTCATCGGCTTTTTCAACCTTCGGTAGAAAGCGTAGGGCACTTACTTTTGTGTCCGATAAATCAAGCCCTTCTTTTCTCAAAGTTTTCAGAATTTCTGCTTCATCCGTTTTTTTGGTATCAAACTCTACTCGCACCATTCCTGATGCAGATACGGAGGCTTCTAATATGCCATCCACTTCCTTGAGGTTGTGCTCGATGTGACGGGCATGGCGCGTATGCCGAATACCATCTACTTCTATGAGTTTGTGCCCGAATTTACCTGTGATCTCTGCCCCGGTTTGCTCTGCCAGCGATTGGATACGGTCTATGGAGATCAGCTCCGGATCGTAATGAAAACAGAGTTGCGGTACACTATCATACGTTTCATCTGATACATGCACTTTTTCCAGGCCTTCCGTACCTTGAAGCTGTTTGATCAGTTTTTGCACACACTGATCTTTCTCGTTCGGTACTTCGGGAAGTAAAAGAGAGATTTTTATTTGTGTTTTTTTCATAGCGGTTCTTTTTTACTTTTTTTCTTTAAGAAAGGAAAATGGTGTGATACTAAAAGAAGGATAAGAAGTGCAGCAGTGACGGAGCTTATCAGATACATACCGTATCCTATACCAATGCCAACCCCTGCTGTTGCCCAAATCGTAGCTGCCGTAGTTAATCCGGAAATAAAGTTTTTTGACGTATCCTTAAAAATTATCCCTGCTCCTAAAAAACCAACACCTGAAACAATGTTGGCTACGATACGGGTTTGATCTGCCACTATGATGTGCGTATTGATAATAGTAATTAGCGCAGCACCAAGGCAAACTGCTGCATACGTACGGATGCCTGCATCGTGCCCATCAATTTCCCTATCCAGACCAATGAGAACTCCCAATACTACGGCCAGTAATAAACGGGGGATTAAAGTTATTTCTGTTTGAATGTCCATAAATTATATGATAATGTTCTTATAAAATATAATAGCTTTCAGATTCCTTTTTTACAGGCAAATTTTCATTTCCAATCATTTGTTTTAAATTAATTTCTATGGTTTGTGCTAGATCTGTCATAGGGGTATCAAAAGGCTGATTTTCAAAAGGGTCTTGCATTAGCATTGACGTCTTTTCTATTGCTATGAAGATGATTGGTACGACAATCGTAAGCCCTATTTCTACGGCCAGATATTTATCAGACAATCCAAAGGGCAACATGGTAGCAAAGACATAAATAATGGTATGAATCAACATACTGTATGCTTTTGGGAAAACCGTATTTTTTATGCGTTCACACTTACCCATGGAGTCACACAATCTGGCAATGGTGCTATCTATTTGTACCTGTTGAAAATCATTAACCATATTGTTTTCTTTCGCTTTCAGTAATGTTTCAGAATGTTGTGACAACAATGCATTCGGAACATTAATGGCCTCAATTCTATTTGAAACAATATACTCTTGCACCTTACAGGAGAATGACAGTTTTCTTAATGACTCTCCAAGAGCATAACACCAAACAATCTGCCGATCAGCCATTTCCTTCACAATTGGTTCATAACTCTCATTGCTCCTTTCAAAAAAAGAAATACACTGCCTTATAAGTGTTCTGGAATCATTTACAATAGCCCCCCAAATAATCCTTGCCTCCCACCACCTCTCGTAGGACTGGTTGGTGCGAAATGCAAGTAATAGAGCAACCGCGGTTCCGAGTACGGCCGTAACTCCTACTGGCACAGAAATTTTGCTCAAAAAACCATATTGATCCAAAATTCCTACAACAATAGCATATGAGGTGATCAGTAAGATATCAACCTTGATGGTTTTAAGAAAGTCTGATATGGACATGCGTTTGTTTAGCAGCATTTTATCTATTGTTACTTCTCATTTTCATAATGTATTACTAACAATCATTGAATATATATTCAGAGACTTATTGCAAACACACATGCGATTTTTTTATTCAACACGGGTAGTTTAAAACTTCATTTTCTGAATTCTTATCGCATTTAAAATTGCCAGAAAGGCCACACCCACATCTGCAAATACGGCTTCCCACATGGAGGCTAAACCTAATGCTCCCAGGATCATTACTATTAATTTCACCCCGAAGGCCAGGGCAATATTCTGCCAGACTACGCTGCGTGTAGACCTTCCAATTTTTATGGCCTTTGCAATCTTTGAAGGTTGATCCGTCTGGATGATTACATCAGCGGTTTCAATAGCAACATCACTTCCTAACCCTCCCATGGCTATCCCCACATCACTTACTGCCAAAACGGGTGCATCGTTAATCCCGTCACCCACAAAAGCAATATAGGCTGATGGGTTTCTCTTCATCTCCTCTACTTCGTGCAGCTTATCTTCGGGTAGTAAGCCTCCCTTGGCTTGTTCCAATCCCAGTTCAAGCCCAACCTTTTCGGTAATGGAAGGCTTGTCGCCCGACAACATAATGATTTTCTTAATGCCGGCATTATGCATTTCCCTAATGGCTTCTGCGGCATCTTCCTTCAATTGGTCAGCAATCGTAACATAACCTGAAAACTCATTGTCAATGGCAATCATCACAATGGATTCTACTATAGCATCAGTTTCAGGTGGGACACTAACACCATGGGCTGTCATTAAGGCTTTATTACCGACTAAAACTATTTTATTGTTGACTTTACCTTTTAATCCTTTTCCAGCTATCTCGCTAACGTCAGAGGCTATGTGATTCTGTCCCTTTAAATCATACTCCAAAATAGCACGGGCAATTGGATGAGTGGATTGTCCCTCCAAAGCCAGCAGGTATGCCATCATTTCATTTTCGGAAATTGCCACCGGTTTGATTTCCTTGATCTTAAACACACCTTTAGTGACTGTGCCTGTTTTATCCATGACCACCGTATTCACTTTGGTCATTGCATCAAGAAATGAGGCCCCTTTGAACAGGATACCGTTTCTTGATGCTGCACCTAAGCCCCCGAAGTAGCCCAGTGGAATGGAGATTACTAAGGCACAAGGACAAGAAATGACCAGAAAAATAAGCGCACGGTATAACCAATCTTTGAATACGTAGCTCTCCACAAAAAAGTAGGGTAGTATGGTAAGACAAACGGCAAGAAATACCACAATGGGCGTATAGATTCGAGCAAACTTTCTGATGAAAAGTTCTGTTTTGGATTTTCTTGCAGTGGCATTTTGTACCATATCTAAAATCCGGGCAATAGAACTGTCGTTAAATTCTTTGGTCGTTTCCAGCTCTATCACGCCTTCCAAATTAATGCTTCCCGCAAAAACCTTATCGCCTTTGTGAATGGTGTCGGGTTTGCTTTCCCCCGTAATGGCTGCCGTGTTAACGCTGGCCTTTTCAGATATAAGCGTACCGTCCAGTGGAATTTTTTCTCCTGTTCGTACTTGAACCTTTTCCCCGACCTGTACCATTTCGGGATTTACCTCTACAAAATTGTTATCCCGATATACCAACGCTGTATTGGGCCGTACATCAAGCAATGCCTTTATATTTCCTTTGGCCCGTCTGACAGCAGCGTTTTGAAAAAGTTCACCGACCGCATAAAACAACATAACGGCTACACCTTCCGGGTATTCACCTATGGCAAATGCTCCCAGTGTGGCAATGGACATCAGGAAGAATTCGGTAAAAAAATCGCCTTTGGTTATACTTTCCCAACCTTCCCTGATCACGGGCAGCCCAACGGGGATGTAAGCCACACTGTACCAGGCAATACGTATCCAACCCTGGAAAAATGGGAACACATTAAAGTAATCGAATGAGATACCAACGATGAGCATTGTAAAACTTAAAATTGCCGGAGTATACGTTTTAAACTTCGTTTCGTTTGCTGGAATTTCAGATTCCGGTTTCCTTTTAAGGTCTCGTAGTTGTACTTTTTTCTTCTTTAACATTCCATCACTCTTTATTTGCTACATTTCTTACAAATTCCGGTAAACACGAGATCAGAATTCTCGGCTATATAACCCTCGGGTAAACTTATTTTTGGAATTTTATGGTTGGTTAGACAAACTGTTTCATCACACTTTGAACAATGGAAATGTACATGTAAATCTTTTCCTATTTCACACTCACACCCCTCTTCACACAGCGCATACTTTGGAACACCCGTTCCATCCTCAATGCAATGCACCATGCCATTTTCTTCAAAAACTTTCAAGGTTCTGTAAAGTGTGATTCTATCCGACTTTTCAAAATCCTTATAGAGTTCGGTAAGGCTAACGGCAGTCTCCCGGTCCAGTAAATATTCCAATACCAGCAGCCGCATCGCTGTAGGATTTATCCGATGTTGCAACAGCGTATTCTCTAACTTAAGTATTGTTTTCATAGTTAAGTATATTTATCATTCAAAGGCTGTAATTCCCATTCAACATTATAGCAATCAATTTTCATTTACTATCACAGGTGATTTTCCATCGGTGATAATCACCTTGGAGTTTTTAGAAGTGATAAGTTCTTTTGTGATCTCCAGGCTTTTATATTTTAAGAGTCTGTCATTGAGGGTTGAGTTGATAATGGCCTGCTGCTTCTTTATGGCTTCAGCAGCAATCAATAATCTTTCCGCCTCACGCTTCTCCTTCTCAATATTAAAATTGATCTGCATGCGCTCTGTTACAATTTGCATTTCCTTTTCTTTTTTTTGTTTCTCCAGTTCGAAATCGAGTTGATTCCGTTTTATTTCATTCTCAATTTTAGTTTTCTTGGCTATTTCATCCGCATTGAGTTGGGCTTCAATAGTCTCAACTACGGCTACTGGAAGGTCTATTTGTTTTAACAATACCAAATCCATAGCAAAACCATATTTTTCGATCACCTCATTCATTTTCTCTTTGATGGTACTTTCAATTGCATTACGTTCAGTGATGAGTTGCGTAGCCTTATAAGCAAGACCCGTTTGACGAAGAATTGTAATTAAATTATCTTCTACTACCGTTTTCTGATACCTCGTCCCAAACTTTTGGAAGACCTGAATGGCTGAGTCAGGAACCAGATGATAAAGAATGGTGATTTCAGAAGTAACCTCAATTCCTTCCTTAGTATGAAAATTGAGTTCCTGAGAGTAGTTACTGATGCGAGTATTAAAGTGTTCAATTTTTTTACCAGCAAAATTCATCATGTGCTGAGGCCCTGGTTTTAAAATCTTTGGTTGCACCTTACCAAAGTGCACATCTACTCCTACTTCCCCAGGACGGACAATCGCGCAGCTTTGCAGCAGACATACTGCAACAAAAGGCATAATTATTTTTATAGTCTTCATAACAAAAGGTATTTAGTTTCATTTTTATGATGCACTTTGTAACCCTAAACTCATTTAGAAGTCCAAAACCTACTGGTAAAATATCTTAATGGACTTAGCGGTTTTAATTCGGTAGGCATCTTTAATTTCGGATATGTATATAATACCGTCCCCTGGATCGGGCGTCTTCGCTTTACCGCATATCAATTGAACTGCTTTTTCCATCTCTTCGTTCTGACATACCAGCTCGAGTTTTGCTACAGGGCTGTCTGCAAAATTGAAATCCAGAGAGGGAGAAGCGTCTTTTTGTTTAAACGCTCCTGTTCCTTCTCCTTTCGATAATGTAACGCTTTCAAATCCAGCATCACGAAGAGCCTCTACAACGATTTGAACCCGGCTTGGTTTAATAAATGCTTTTATCTCTTTCATGTTGATTTATTTAAATTGATTTAACTTGGGTCAAACTATCGTGTTCAATAGTTTATTATTCATTTATAATGGTTTCCAATTGCCTTTACTTATAAGTTTTTTTAGCTTGTTTATATTTTTGATCTTACCGTCATGATATAGACCTTCAGCAGCAAGCGTGAAATATCTGTGTTGCTCCAAAAAATTCAAACTTTCAGTATACCAATCCCTATCCGTAAACGCCTTTCCTAACTTTATAAGCCATTCTTTCCTCAGTAAGGCAAGCCTGTTCAGATAATCAGGACTATCAAGGTGGGCCATATCTGCATCGCAAAGTATTCTCTCCAAAAACGTTTTTGGTGATTGCGGCATACGTGTAGCCTCTATACAACTAATTACTTCGGGCAGTCTTTTATCATCGAAGTGTATGCTCCTGAGAAAAGACTCTGCCATTTTTTGGGATTCTTTTTCGTGACCTTGATACTGATGTATAAATCCTAAGTCATGAAACCAGGCTGCTATCATCAAAATTTCGTAGTCTTGCTCCGATATTTGGCTTGTCGTTGCGATCCGATGGCAAGCATCCACTACTACACTGGTATGATCCCAATCGTGGAAGCACAAATCCAATGGTAGCTCCTCCTTCATCCGCTTTGTTACATACGCTCTTACCTTATCAACTGTGGAACTCATGGTGAATATTCTTAATCAAAATACAAGTGACTACTCCGTCTTCTTTCTTCTCTTAGTGGTGATCATCATCACAAAGAGTGCGGCCATAACGCCATAAAACATGGCTAGTAATGTTCCTTTCATATCTGTGAAAGAAAGCACCTGCCCATAGGAATCCATCAGGTATGAAAACCAGCTTTCACCTTGTACATGTGAGTCGAAGGCATGAAGTGAAACGGTAATGGGTTGGATTACAAAGACTCCAAGCAAGATGCCACTTGCGACCGCCAGTACGATTGCTTTTTTATTTGTTTTCATGTGTAAATATTTATTCGCTTTAAATGTCACATGGAATACGCCAAACTTATTATCATGCCTGTGGGGTGCAGGCACTGCTTGGCTATTTCATTATTTTAAAAATTTAATGGTTCTTGCTTTTAAATTGGTTTCAAGTGCTTTAATCCTCATGTTCCAACTCACCCTTGATCATTTCCGATGACAGCGAATAGGCACCTACTATTACTATTTTAACATCAGTCAAAGAACGAGAAGTACTTATTTCAACAAAGCCCGCGTCCTTCACCCCCGTAGTTACCGCTACGCGTTCAAAGAATATCCGCTCGTCATTTGTGTCTTTCTTGTTATCATGCCCTTCATTTCCATTTTCAGTCACAATAAAAATATAGGATTCATTTCCCTCCGACACGATGGCTTCTTCCGGTACTACAGGCAGGTTTTTCTCCTGCTCCACTATCCTTCCTTCTACATACATTCCGGGAAGCATATCCTTCTGATTTTTACTATCAATACTGGCGTGTACATGCACCGATTTTGGATCATCCTCAAATGTTTTGCCGATGTCGTCAATTTGACCTTCGAGTAGTTCACCAGGTTTGTTGGCCACCGTAAAGTATACTTTTTGACCCTTGTGGACTTTATGAATATCTTTTTCATAAACCCTAAAGTCGGCATGTATTTTAGAATTATCCGTTACATGAAATAAACTCATCTGGGGTGGCAGATAGTCGCCCGTGGAAATAGCAATGTCGCTCACATACCCGTTGATCGGGCTTTTAATCGGAATGGAAGAAAATATTTCCCCTTGAAGCACTTTATCCACATTGAGACCCAGTAGGGTTAATTTGCTTTTCAGTGCGTTAATAGAAGATTGAATGGAAAGATATTCTGACTTGGCTAATTGATACTCCCTTCCTGATGATACTTTTTCATCGTACAATGCTTTTTTTCTTTCGTATTCTCTCTTCAGGTAATCCAGTTGACTGGTCTGCTGTTGGAGTTCCTGCTGCATTTGGATAAAGTCAGGATGCTCAAGCAACACCATCGTTTGTCCTTTCTTCACCCAGTCGCCCTCTCTAACATAAATAGTCTTTACGTTACCGCCTACAAAAGTGCTTACCTTGGCCTGATCTTGTGGGTAGAGATGTAAACTCCCTGTTACCTTGATGTTATTACCCAGGCTCTTCATCTCTATTTTACCAATTTTTAATTTAATCGTTTCCGCCTGTGCCTTTGTTATTGAAACGGTATTGGGTTTCTCTTCATGACCGGCTTCCTCCGCATGTGTTTCCGGGTTCTTTTCTGATGCACTGCTACAGCCAGTCAAAAATTGAATAACGGCTCCCAGTATTAAAATAGATATGATGTACTTTTTCATAATTTCTGTTTCTTAGTTTTATTTTGAATAGCCTTTTAGGCTTTTGGTGTTTCGTGATTTATTTGTTTTCTGTCTTGTCGTGATTCGAGGAAGTAATATAGTATGGGCACTACAATCAGTGTAAGCAGTGTGGCAGAGATGAGTCCGCCAATCACAACCGTAGCCAAAGGTCTTTGTACTTCAGCCCCTGCAGATGCAGACACTGCCATGGGCATAAAACCCATAATAGCCGCTGTTGCTGTCAACAAGATCGGTCGTATTCGCTCAAGGGTGGCTGTGAAAATTCTCTCTTTTATGTCTGTCAGACCCTCTGATTTCAAATCGTTGAGACGACTTATAAGTACGAGCCCATTGAGTACGGCCACGCCAAACAAAACCACAAACCCCACACCTGCCGATATACTAAACGGCATTCCTCTCAGCATCAGCGCGTAGATTCCTCCTATCGCTGCGAGAGGCACCGCCATGTAAATCATCAAGGATTGAGAAACAGAGTGAAGTGCAAAGTAGAGCAGGATGAATATCAGTGCCAGTGCAATAGGTACTACAATCTGAAGCCTTTGTTTTGCACGTTGCAAATTCTCAAAAGAACCACCATACGTAATGTAGTAACCCGGGGGCAAATCAAGTTGTGCGTCAAGTTTTTGCTGAATCTCATTCACCATTGTCTCGACATCCCGACCGCGTACATTAACACCTACATAAATGCGTCTGTAGGTATTATCCCGACTGATTTGCATGGGGCCTGGTTGATAACTGATCTCCGCTACTTCCTTAAGTGGTACCTGAGCACCATTGGGTAAATCCACGTATAGGTTCATCAAACTGTTAATGTCGACCCGGTACTTCTGAGACAACCTGATGACCAAATCAAATCTTCTCTCCCCTTCGAAAATTACGCCTGCCGAAGCTCCCGAAAATGCTGAGCTTACATATTGATTCAGTTTCGTGATGTCAAGGCCATACTGCGCAAGTTTCGCCCGATTGTATTGGACAGTCATTTGGGGCAACCCGCTAGTGGCTTCAACGCGAACATCAGCAGCACCCTGTACCTTACCAATGATGGTCGCCATTTCGTTAGCCTTATCTGCCAACACTTTCAAGTCCTCTCCATACAATTTAATGGCCACGTCTTCTCTGACACCGGTCAGCAATTCGTTAAACCGAAGCTCAACTGGTTGAGTGAAAACATAATTGACTCCGGGGATGACTGAAATCTTCTCTGTTATTTTTTCTATAAGTTCTGCTTTGCTTGAGGCGCTCACCCATTTGCTTTCATCCTTTTCAAGAATGATGTACGTGTCGGCTATGTCCATTGGCATTGGGTCGGTGGGTATTTCCGCTACACCGATACGGGCGATCATCGTTTTTACCTCCGGGAAATTTTCCAGTACGATGGTTTCCAATTTTTTTGACACCTCAATAGATTCTGTGAGAGAGCTCCCCGGTTTGATGAGGGCTTGCATTGCAATGTCCCCTTCGTCCAACTTGGGAATAAATTCGCCTCCCATCCTTGAAAAAATGAACAGTGCTGAAATAAATAGGAGAACGGCCAGTCCAATCACAATCTTTCTGAAGTCGAGCGCTTTGCTGAGTAGGGGCTTATACACTTTAAAGATGCCGCTCATTATTTTATCGCTCAGCCTTTGAATGGCACGTTCCCCACGTGCAAAAATGTTGTTATTCTCCCGTGAGGTAGGTTTCAATAACAAGGCTGATACAGCCGGCACATAAGTCAGGCAAAGAATGATCGCTCCCAATACTGCAAATCCAAATGTGTAGGCCATCGGTCTAAACATTTTTCCTTCCACACCGGTAAGAAACAGGATAGGCGAAAAAACAATCAGGATGATCAACTGCCCGAAGAAAGCCGAATTCATTACGGAACTGCTGGCCTCATAGGATATCTCATCCATTTGACCAGAAGTGAAAGCATTTTTGGCAGTTCGTAGTTTCTTTTCAATGATGTGTACCACTCCCTCTACAATGATTACAGCACCATCTACGATGATACCGAAATCAATTGCTCCAAGTGACATGAGGTTGGCCCAGACACCAAATTGCTTCATCAATATAAATGCGAACAAAAGGGAAAGTGGGATAATGGATGCAGTGATCAAGCCACCGCGCAAGCTGCCTAACAATACCACCAAGACAAAGATTACAATTAGCGCTCCTTCAACCAGATTTTTAGTAACAGTGCTTGTCGTCCTTTCAATCAGTGAGCTTCGCGAAAGAAATGGTTCAATCTTGAGTCCCTTAGGAAGGGATTTCTGGATTTCGATAATCCGCTTTTCAACATTCTTAATAACTGAATTGGGGTTCTCACCCTTGAGCATTAATATTTGCCCACCAACGGATTCTTTTCCATCCTGCGTCAACGCGCCATAACGAACCTGATTTCCATACTTCACTTCCTCTGCTACGTCTTTAATTAAGATGGGCCTTCCGTTGATCGTCTTGACTGCTATACTTCTCAAATCATCCAATGATCTGGCCAGCCCCTCGCCCCGTATAAAATTAGCTTGGTGGTTTTTTTCTATGTATGCACCTCCGGTATTGGCATTGTTGTTTTCAAGAGCCGTGAAAACCTCTGGCATCGTTATCTCCATACTTTTCAACTTGTCCGGATCAAGCGATATTTCGTATTGCTTCACGTAACCTCCGAACGCATTTATCTCAATCACACCCGGAACAAGCGCCATCTGTCGCTTCACAATCCAGTCCTGGATCGTGCGCAGTTCCATCGCATCATACACGGTGTCGTAGCCTGGTTCTGTTTTTAAAGTATATTGAAATATCTCTCCGAGTCCGGTAGTAATGGGTGCCATAAAGGGAGCCCCAAAACCTGAGGGTATAGACTTTTGAACATCATTTAGTTTTTCCTGCACTAACTGACGGGGTAAGTAGGTACCTATCTCGTCATCGAAGACTATAGTAACTACAGAAAGACCAAATCGGGATACTGACCGGATCTCCACTAAATCGGGAAGATTGGCCATTGCCAGTTCTACCGGATAGGTAACAAATTGTTCAATGTCCTGAGTACCCAGATTAGGGGCTACTGTTATTACCTGCACCTGGTTGTTTGTTATGTCAGGCACCGATCCCAAATTGACCGTTGACATTGAATAAATGCCCAGACCCACAAGGGCGACCACCAGCAAGCCGATGATAAATTTATTCTTTATTGAAAATGAAATTATTCGATTGATCATAGCTAGATTTTAAAAGCAGTAAATAACATGTTGATGATTGTTCGTTTTATTGTTGTCCAATGATGTACTCAATAGAGATTACAGATTGATTGTAATTATTCAGGGTAGCCAGATAACCTGTTCTCACTTCAGTGGCGGTGCGTAAACTTTGTAAGTATTCTACGTAACCAATTTCTCCACTTTCATAAGCCCTTTGAGATTGATTGAGTAACAACTCGGCATTAGGAAGGGAAGCCTCCAGGTAATAGCTGAGTGATTCCCGGTATTTTTGATAGTCTTGAATAAGTTCATTTAGCCGACCCTGGAAGTTTTTTTCCTGATAAGCGTACATGCTCTCATTTGCCTTGAGTTGTGATTCAGCGGCTTTTACTTTTGCCACCTGCGGTTTTATCCATAGCGGTATGCTAATTCCAACTCCGAATCCCTGGAAACGGTCAGAACTTCCCGCTAAGTCTGAAGAGCCAGCCTTAAGTTGCGTATCAATGAGGGTCTGGGTGAAATAACTAGCCGACAGATCGGGGAGCAATCTATTTTTCTCAACAATCTTTTGTTTTTCGGCCACCATGATTTGTTGACGAAACCAATTGAGCAGCGGATTGTTGATCAGTGACGATGTATCCGGTAATGAAATCTCCCTGGCCGATAGGCTATCAAAGGCTATGTCTAACTGCTCATCTGTGTTAAGGAGCGTCTTTAAACGAGTTTGAAAAATTTTAATATCTGCATCATTTTGTCGCAAGAGTGTTCTGATTTGTACGGCTTGTGTTTCAGCTGTCGTTTTCTCCAGAAGATTTGTTTCCTCGTATTGGTAGCGCAATGAGGCGGCTCGTTGAAAAGCCGTATATATACTGTCAAGGTGTAACAGCCATTTATCAAGTGTTTTTAAGTAAGCCAGCTGATAAAAAGACGATTTTACCTGAAAGGAAAGTTCATTTTGTGTCACACCCAGCAATAATTCACTGCTTCTAATCCGGGCAGCCCCCAACTTTGCGGTTGCAGTAAATACAGTCGGAAATGGGATCGATTGTGAAATAGTGATGTTGTTATCACTTCTGACATAACTGTTGTACTGACCGAATGTGCCTGCGATAGAAGTTTTTCCTATATCAGAAGCCGTCTTTTTTAGCTCTCTATTTGTAGTAATATCATACTCAGCAGATTTAATACTTGAATTATTCCTGAGCGCAATGGAGAGCGCTTCACTGAGTTGAAGCTGTTGTAAATTTTGTTGAGCCCAGCCATTCGAATAAATAGCAATTGAAAGACAGGCAACCATTTTTATTATTTTCATCTACTTATCATTTTTAAACTAAAATCTAAATTTATAGCCCTGCCACAGCAAGACTTTTTGTTTTCTTCGATCACTTTACTTTTACCTGGCATGAACAGAATAGAAGTGGTGAATTTTGGCAATAATCCCTGCCACTAATAGCATACAAAACAGCGCTATGATAAACCACTTAACCACTCGTTGCAGTGTGACCTTATTCCGTTTCTTTTTTACTTTCTTGTTTTTCAAATTTCCCTAAACATGGATGACTACAAGACTACTAATTAGCAGGAGCCTCACGAATAATCTGAGTAATGGGATGCTATAAGAATAGCTAAGCACTTAGCTATCGAAGGAGAAACGAGTCCTCTTAGAAAAGGACCCAACTATCCCAACCGTCAAGCGAGATTTAGGATATGGGAGGTTGTAGGAAGTTTGAGATTTCCATGCTCTTGAAATCCCAGGCATAGGCAGTGTAATTGTCTGGTATTTCCACTGCATGTTTGAACTCTAAGGAGGTATTCAGGGTAGCATGAACGTGGCAGCAATGGCAGCCGCAAAGAAGGGAACAAAAGTCAGTTTGAGGTAGCGTATCTGAATGACTAGAAGTGTCGGCCACACTGTACTCATTTTGCCGGCCCCCATTATTCATACTCCCATCGCTACAGGGATAGCAGGACAGCCATAAAATAACGATTGCTAAAGGCAGGCAAAATATTTTCATTGGCTCAAATATAGGCATTTGGTGAATGCAATAGGATTGCATTTTGAATATTTATGTTCATCTCCTTGATATTTATACACTACAATTGAGCCTTAACGACACAATGTCAATTATGGTTCAAATTCAGATGGGGCAGAACCCACGAAGCAGCTAAAATCAATAAAAATAAAAGCAGGAGTATGAACCACAAGAGGTATTCCATGCTCTTGCTGAGCAAGAATTTCATATTCCTCTTCTTATGTTTTCTTTTGTTACTAATTGTTTTGGAAGCTTAGCCCTAAATAGTGTACGCATGGTGATCTGTCACCTTGCATAACTTTTGATAAATGAAAAATTGGGGGCTCTAAATTCTGGGCGGTTGCCAGATGTGATTGGAATCAGACAATACCTGCTTTTCGATGTAGGGTACTGTCTCTTTGGTGTTATGAATAACAACAGCGAAGTCGATGTCAGCTAAAGGGGAAAGTTTTATATGGGCAGCACAACACGCACATATACAAAAAGGAGTGCAAAGGTCTTGATCTTGATTTGAATTAGCGTGGTCATACGCTGCTATTGTGACAATCTCGCTGTTTTGCTCGCTCATTGAGCTTCCATCACTGCATGGATATATTGCCAGAAAGAGCAAATAGAAAGCAAACAGAATATAACCGATTCTCACGATGCAAAGATAAACGAAAAAATGATGCAATTGGGTTGCAAATGAGTAAACGATAAAAGAAACGGCCTAAATATTAAGATTATACGGGTTTTCATTTTACATTTTTAGCAACTGGAACTTAAAAATAGGACGAAAAGCCGAACTGGAACCCGGCTGTTTTGGAGGCTGGATTTCCCAACAGATCGGTTTGCCAGTTATACCTGTAATTAAAACGAATAACAGTCTGTGAATTTGGGCGCCAGCTAATTCCTGGCACCACGGCAACAATGTATTCGGCAATGTCCTCACCGGTTTCAGCAAACTCACCCACATTCCAATCTACATATTCAAAACGGCAAACTGCATTGATAACAGACCGATCAAAGCCAAAAATATTTTTCCGAACAATGGGTTGAACGACATCAAGAAAACCACCCACCTGCTTATCTCCATATTGCTGTCCATAGGTTGGTGGTACATCTACCTTGTTGAATACCCACTCTGTATTAAAGTAAGTCTTTGTCGATGATATAACCGTGTTGAAATCAAGCGCCCACGAATGATGTCTCCGCTTTTCATCCAGTACCAATCCATCTTCCTGAAACTTGTTATAGACGCCACCCATATAGGAAAAGCCTAATTCACCAATTTTTTTATTTCGTATGGCAACTTTAGCGGTTAACAATAAAGAATCCAGAATACGATGAGGTTTTGACAAGTGCTTTACAGATTGAGTTAGAAATCTTTTTTGACTTAGAATATTGATTGGCTGTCCACAAAACAGTTGTTCCTTCAAAAACAATAACAACACAACCTTTTGCGGACTGCCAATCAATGATCGTCACGTCATGTGAAGAAACGAGGCTAAACCCCAACGCCTTTCCTCTTCGATTTCCTTTTCCCCTCACTTTCTTCCTCTGCTACGTTCTTCACGGTTTCTTTCTTTTCCTGAGATTTATCCTCTCCGGATTTTTCTTTTTTCTCAATGCCCTGGAATTGCTTTTCCATTTTTGCGTTGTAGAGGTCCAGGTTCTTGTATTGCGGGTTGGCGGCAACATACATTTTGTCTTCTCCGCCTTCCCGCGCAAAGGTGACCTGAGTGAGGTTCCCTTTTTCGAGGGACTTCATCAGTTTGGTTTTTTCTTCGGCATTCAGTTGCTCCTTGATGGGGTATTTGGCCATGACCATTTCAAGGTCGTAACCATAACCGGCATGGTATTGTTTAACTTTATAATTATCGTTCTTGTCTTTCTCCTGGAAATCAAGTTGCAGCCACGCGTTATAAGGTTGGCCTTCTTTATTGTTTAGGTCTTTATTGACTGCGCGACCGCTCAAAAGATTGTAAGCCTCTTTAGCGGTGATCCCGGAGTTTTTTGTGATATAAAATGTCTGAGTTACATCCTTTGAAGGATCGTCATTTTTCAGCGTGGCCTGATACCGATTGAAAAAATACATATCAGTCTGATCAGACTTTCTAAAATCAAGAGAATAATTCATTTTCTCTTTAGTATCACCCTTATTGAATTCTCCAACCATACTTAGCTTAAACTCTGCCGGTTGCTCCTTGATCTTGTTCTCAAGATCAGCATTAAGTTTCTCGCCAAAGCCTAAATACTTCAGGCTCTCTTTCAGAAATTCCAGATTCTTGATATTCATAAATGTGTTGTTTAATAGTTTGTAATATTCATGTTGGTCGGACAGCATCGCATACTCATTGGCTATTTGATCAGCTTTGCATTCACGATGGTCTTGTTCCTGATGGACAGTTCCAGGTTCCGTCCACCATTTTTTTCAAACACTTCAATGTGAAGACGCTTGGCATCAGGGATGGTAAATTTCTCAAGTGCGTAAACGATGTCCTGCACAGTGTTTGCAGCTATCTGTTGATCATCACCATACACGTACACCGGTTTCATGTCCACTTCCTGCGAAGCAGTGCGTTTTACCTTTGCCTTGTCCTGCACATAGAATCTCAGGAAGTCAATGTCGTAATTGATATTCGATGAGTTACTGATCTGGAAATGATAAAAGATAATATTGTCCCGGATGTAGATTCCGTTCAGTGAAAGACCAATTTTATGTTTGCTTTCCCTGAAGAACCGGATGCTGCGCTTTGCGTTCACAATTTGTGTTGCATACTTCTCCAGTTCGGATTCTGTCATCATGGACTGGAAGATCAGTTTTTGCGGATTGTCAGTCGCACTCTCATCGTCACCGATATTCACCACCTGTGCTACGGGTTCTTTCGAATAGTTCACCGTAAAATGATGTATCCTTCCATCAGCCGTAATCACAGTCAGGTTAGTCTCTGTAAATCCGAGTCTGGCTGCCTTGAGCTGAAGAACATTTTCTACGCCCTTAGCCTTTTGCGCCAACACATCCCGGCTTCCTCGGTCAACCGACTTGATCACTGTAGGAAATACGAGAGAGGATGTCTTGTTAAATGTCACCTCTATTGATTGCACATGATTATCTGGTTGTGCTTCGACCTCAATGGTGCATAGTGCGAGTATGCTTCCCATGAGCCATTCGATACAGCCGTGTCTTAAAAAGTAAAGCATATGTGAATTTGTTTTGTTTTCAATGATTGATTTTAATAGTCAAAGGTGGGGCGACTTAAATCGCCCCATCGCCTTGTCAGAGCAATAGCAGGAGTAATACCGGCCATGCATGTGTCACAAAGGCAGCAATAGCGCCAAACAGTAAACCCATAACTTTGGTGTTTAATAGTTGAAAAAAACTTCTCATACTCCCTATCGAGGGATCAAAAAATCACCTGTGTGATAAGTAGCTACAATCATCAACAGGCGCATGGGTTCCGGAACCCGTATGTCGTTGCGAATCTTAATGAGAAGTCACGACAACGACCTTCTCATCACTAACTACAGTCCGGGATTGTGCATCGGCTTTTCTAACATCCATGCCTTCGGTAAACCTCCGGCAGGCAGGCGGCAATAGCAATCCCCATAAATGATCTTTACAAATAGGTCAATAATTGAATTGTTTTTCATTAATAAGTGCTGTTGGTCGTTGGGTTGGTATCCACCAGGAAAATCTGGTAGCCTGCCTTCACTGTCACTTTGATCAGCTTCGCTTTCTTACTGAAAAGTCCTTTGGCCGCTTCCACACCAGCTGCTGCAGCCTGTGCCCCGATGGATGGATCAAGCGACATTAATTGAATATTCTGCAAGGCATTATCGGAAGCCTGTTTGGCAGCATCTCGTGTAATTGCTCCGGGAATGTAAATCCCGGGGAGTCCGTCCAGGTCATAAACTTCCAATGAGACAGGTAAAAGCGAATTTCCTGTTCTGATTGAACTGACCTCGACAGTCAATCTTTCACCGTTGATGGCACATACACCGTAAATGAATTGATCCTTCGGAATGAGTCTCCCTTTGATATGGATATCATTAAGGAGTCGCATTTTGACGGTCGATCCTGCAACTAACTCCTGCATATCGTGAATAACTGCTTCAATTGCATTGCCCACCTCGTTTGCCTGTTGTGTTTCATCGTCCAATCCAAAGAAACCATTCTGACCCAGGTTAGGTGTTGATAACGTTTCAAACATGGAAGCACTGTCAATGGATTCGTGAGAACCAGTCACATTCGAATTAATTAATGAAATATTCTCATCATTCTTTGCTAGTTCAACAGGAAGGGTATTTGCCTTGGCTTTTGCATTTACCGCTTCCAGTTTTTGCTTCACTCGGTCTGGATGCTGGATGTCCAGTATCTTTTCCAGAACGGCTTCAATCTGCTCCATTTCAGGATCAGATCCCTGACCGTCTTGCATAAGTTGCAT
>ERZ761607.331-NODE-331-length-91863-cov-35.494184_pt1 | contig 91863 bp, 71 predicted proteins | sample MGYA00511164_ERZ761607 | MGnify/ENA primary metagenome ERZ761607 (study PRJEB28899, sample SAMN02445080) | bioreactor sludge metagenome | biome: EBPR sludge | place: Australia: Brisbane, Thorneside Wastewater Treatment Plant | collected 2011-06-22 ...
TGGAAAGACGTCCTTGATCTCTTAATACCGCAAAAACGGAACTTTTGAAATGCACTCGTATCATAATGTATGGTACTGTTGATGATCGCCTTGATTAAAGTTAGAAGCCTAAACTTTGACCGTTTGGCTGAAGGCTTTAGCAATGACGTTGAATTATCGCCTGATTTACGGCGGATTCAACGCTTTTTTGCTTCGTTTTATTTGCCACCGGATTTAATCACTTATGGAAAAAATCATTACGCCTTTTTTGTCATATACTTAGGCGTTTAAATAAGAATTTAGAAATCACTACATAGGTTTGCTATTATCGAATGCTACTTATTAACAGAAAAGAAAGCAAATACATGAATAGGGGTTTAGCGAAAAGTGGCAGAGATCTCTTCCGAGCGCATGTTTGGGTTGTTAGTGGCAACCACCACATAGGCATAGCGTTTCCCTTTTTGAGCCGTTACATCTAGCCACAAGCCATCAGAAATGGTATCGGCAACTTTTTCCAGCGTGTCGTTACCAGTGCGACGATAAACCGTATGCGGTTCCGGATTCGTCCAGGTAAGCAAGATACCTTTGGCGGTTCCGTTTGCTTGTAGCGTCGTAACCGGAGCGGATGCTGTGGCGGTGGTGGTGCGGCTTTGGGCTGCGGGGCTTTCTTGTAGTCCTAAAACGGCGATAATGGCATATGATTCGGTCGCGGTAGCCGAATGTTCATCCAGCCAGCGCAATGGCTCTCCCGACATCACGGTTCCAATTTGTTCCCACAGACCACCCGTAGTTCGGCGTAGGATGCGGTATCGGTCTGGGAATTGGTTATAGGGCGGCTGCCAATTTAGTTGTACACCTCCCAAAATGGGAGTTATCTCAATGTTTTCCGGTGGATTTGGTGTGAGAGTGGAAGCGTAAAAGAAGGGATCGCTGATTTGTCCTGACTTTCCAGATGCGTTGATGGCTTGAACGGAAAACCCGGCCACTTCTCCTTTTCGGAGCACGTTTGTAGGTATTAGAAATGTAGATACATCGGCAGGAATGCGGGCAGAAAGCTGGATGGGGTCTGCTCCGGCGGTGGCAAAGTAGAACACCTCGTACCCGATGGCACCGGAAACGGCTTGCCATGAGAGCAAGGTTTTTTCGTCCTGTACCTTTATGCCCACGTTTTCGGGCGGAGGTAAGGTTTCGGTGTTTTCCCAAATGGCTGGAATTTGTGCAGAGGTATCGGCAACCCCCCCTTGTTCATCATAGGCCAGAATGCGATACAAATAAGATCCTTCTCCTTGCACTTCAGGATCGGAGAAAGCGGTCATTTCGGGTGCAAGAGGTTGGGTTGTGAGCAGCCGAAAGTCCTTGGGGTTGCTCAGAGAGGCTCGGAGTATTCCTATGCCTTTGGCGACATTTTCGGGACGGTTTTTCCAGCGCACTTGTATCGTATTGCCCACAGAAATGGCATGGATGCTGTCTGGAAGCGCGGAGTGTAGGTTGGAGCGTAGGCGGAAGCCCCCCGAAAGGGTCAAGTCACTTTCATTTCCGGCCATATCTACTGCACGCACACCATAATAAACCGTCTCGTTGGGGGCCAAAGTGGAGTCGGCAAAAATACCCATTGGTTCAGGATCGTCACTTCGGGGCAGGATGATAACCGGATTGGGATGGACCCGAACCCAGCCTCGTTCGGGGGATGTGCTACGATAAACATGGTAAAAGGGTGCTTTGGTGGTTTTGTCGGGTGACCACCGAACAATTGGTAGCAGGCCTTGTTGTAAAATATTGATACTTATGGGCTTTGTGGGTGACTCAGGTAACCCTGCTGTCACATGAAACCGTGCGATAGGGGCCGACTCTGCTCCGTCGGCCTTGACCTGAACGACGCGGTAGGTATAGGTTTCTCGCGGTTTTGCGCTGTGGTCTGTATAGTGTACTCCTGCTACTTCGGCAAAAAACGGATCGTACAAAAACAATAATTTGGTACGCGGATCCTCGGTTTGGATGCGGCGCAACAAGCCTTCGGCATCTTTTGCACGAGTCGCTTTGATCCATTTTGTTACCCGATCTCCTGCTTTCTGTGTCAACTCTGCCTCGGTGGTAGGCATCGCCAAGGGGTGATCGGTCAGGCGAATGGGGTCGTTCCCCGGAGATTCACGATAGATGTGGTATCCGACAAAACCCCCAATAGGGTTGACTGGACTCAGTACGGCTCCTTCCCATGCCAACACGACACCGCCAGGACCGCGAAGGGCAAAGCCGCCATCTTGTGCTACTACACGGCCCCCCATTAAGTGAACGCAGATGCAAAATAGCAAGCAAAGAACTTTTTTCATAGGTCTATGGTTTTTTATACTTTACTCAAAATAACTTAGATGGTGTTATCGGGTGCAAACATGGCGTATTACCAATCTACGTCCACATCAAATTTGCCATTTCGGTAGGTTAATTCAGCGCTGACGCCCAAGCACCCCGCACACCAGCGCGAGCAAGAAGAATTGCTATCGCACGGCCAAACGGTTCCTTTTAGATTAGAATTTGCACTTCCTTGGATGTCCCAGCGGCCATTGTAATTGACCTCGCCTTTTACATCGAACGAAGCTCCAAGTGATGCTACATAAACATCGAATGTGCCATAGACCCGTGCGTAGGCTCCACCGGCGGCGCGTCGTTGTCGCCAGTCATACAAAAAGTAAACGGCCTGATTGGCACCGCCTTCAATAATATCCAAGTCTAAACTTCCTCCGCTATATCCTGAGACATAAATCCCATTCAGCATGTCATTTGTAGCCGGATGGTGGTTGAAATAATCCCGGAAACGCTGGTCCACATCGCCAAAGGGACGATAATTGGCTCCGGCAAACATTCGTCCTCTTGCCTCGATTACCCTAAACAAGTCCACATCTAATCGTGCACCTACGAACCAGTATTGCAAGTCGTTACTACCGGGTTGCCATCCCACACGAACATCCACGGCTCCCTCGGCATTTGCGACAGAACGAATTGGCTCATCGAAAGGATTTCCTATGGTGGTATTGCCCTCAAAGCGTCCTCTTGGTACATCCAGTAATAAGCGAGCTGTTCCTAAAGTGAGTTGTCCAGAAGCGGCGGTCATACGTCCGTCTATTTCGATTCGTGGTCCTCCGTTTGACAGGCGCACGTCTAAGCCGCCCACTAAAGCCAATCCGTCTTGGGTGCGGGGGAAGCCCAGTTGTACATTTTGCAGATAAAAGCGCCAATTATCGTTTTGTCGGTTCATTCCACCCGTAAATCCTGCCAGTTCTATCGGGCCGAGTGGGATCGGGATTTGATTACGTACTTCGAAGGCATAATTACGGCCATCTCGATACCTAAAAGAGCCTCCTACTTCCATCGTTCCCGCAATGGCCATATCTAAACTGCCGGAGAACGTTTGGTTCTGGTATCCAAACCGTAGGTTGTCTAAACTTACAGGCCCCAGACTGAATCGTGGCATAGCGACTTCATTCACTCCAAAAGTCAGGTTTCCGTTTCGGTGGCTGAAGTACATTTGGGCAGAAGGCGCGGGCATTCCGGGAATCGGGAAATCTAAGCTGGCTCCCAAATCCAAGCGGATATTAGGCCCATTTACTTGTAGGTTTATATTGGCAAGCAATACCTGAATGCCCGCCAGATCAAAACGGGTATTGGCGGGAAGGAGTGCTGAAACCGCGCCATTTTGGGCAATTTCGAGTGATTGGAGGGTCAGGTTGCGGCCTATTGGGTCGGGTAAAGGAATATTACCCCCAAAGCGGAGGGCAATGTCTTGACCCAAGGTCACAAAACTGGCGGATGTGATGTTCACAGGAAACCCCGGAAGGGCCAACCGATTGTTTGGAACCTCTATGTCTGCGCGCACAATTTGTCCTTGTGTGGAAATGCGTAGGTTTCGGAAGTTGATGGATAAACGGCCCCCATTTGCAGCAAGGCCGTTGATGCCAATGGTGCCACTGGCTGCGCTCAATCCTCCTGCGTCAAAACGAATGGTGCGTAACTGGAAGTGGAAGGCCGAGATGTCGAAGGTAAATTCAGGGATGGTTGGCCCTGTAATCCGGCCCTCAGACGAGATACAAAGCCCGGTAAACCGAATGGGTTGTATTCCTGTTACGGGTATTTCTCCATTTAGGCAAAGACCATTCCTATTGAGCATAAGACGTTGTATTTTCAGGTTATATCCCCATAATTGAATATCCCAGTCTAAGTTAGGCAATACAATATCTGCATTAAACGCCGAGAGGCCATCTGCCGTAATACACGGGCCCGCGTTACAAGAAGCCGGAAGCGAAATGAGGATAGGCGTGGCGGATGCCCCCGGAATTAGCGAGAGCAGGCGGTCTGCTTGTATCAAGATTTCTCCTCGGATAGCGCCTGTACCGCTTGCCTGCGCAATCAATTCCAGAGGTTGGCCATTAGGCCCACGCAATGTTGCCTCGATACCAAACAAACGTAGCGACAAATTTCCTATCGAAAGCCGGGCACTACCGCCGATGGGACGGTTGTTTGCATCTATCTCAAGTTCGTCGAAGGGCAATTGTATTTGTGGAGTTAAAGTAAGAAGCGGCGTATTGGGAATGGCTGTAAGCGCACCCGAAACAAAACGGCGACCATTTTCTTCCCGTAGGTTTTCCACGAAGATCTGAAAACCCAACAGCCGATCGAAGGGTGCTGGTTGCAGAGTAAAATCGGCAAACACGGTTTCGCCGGAAGCAAACGTGACTGTCTGTGAACCTGTTTGAAAACCGGTCTTGGTAGCCAAAATGAGTGGTGTGGAAGCGGGAATATTTACGCCTGCTACGGTTCCGGCATTGAATCCTGCGATACCACGCAAGAGGTATTCGCCCAGTTCATTGGTGGTTGCAGCCAGATCGGGACGACTTTCCATACGCACTTGTACACCCGAAAGCGGTCTTCCGAGGTTATTCCGGACAAAGCCACGCACGACCATGCCTTCGTTTAAGAAAATAGAGGCTCTTGCTTCGTTCGAGAGTAGGAAGGCAAAACTGAGGGTTTGCGTCCTTGGAGTAAAAAGGCCGTTTGGGGTGGAAACGCGGAAAGTCGTGGTGCCCGCCAGTATATTTTCGAATAAAACGTTGCCATTTTCATCGGTCCTTTGGTTCAGGTTAGTGCCGGGAATTTCGACGAGTGCATTTGGGATGGTTGCATTTCGCGGCCCATAAATGGTTAGCCGAACATTGCCCCGTACTTCTTCAAGGCTAAAGCTGAGGCTGGTGGCTCGGTTCACCGAAACCGTTGTAAGTTGCGAGGTAGTCGTCCGAAGTCCCGTAGAAGAGGCCGTTATGCGATACTCGCCGGGCGGTATAAGGTCTATGCGATAACTGCCGTCTGCTGCCGTCCGTGTGTTTTGTCCTAGGCCATTGATCGTTACGAGGGCGTCGTAGCGCCCAACCCCGTTAACATCTCGGACAAAACCGGAAAGACTCCCTGTTTCACGAATGATCATCAGATCCACCTGACGTTGTGAAGCGGCATCCACCTGAATACCTGCAATACGAATAGAACCAATACCTGTTTTTTGGGCTGTGATCGTATAACTCCCTGCTGAAATCCCTTGAAAAACATACAAACCGTCTGCATTCGTATTTTGTGCGTATGTCACATCGCCGGCCTGTATCTGGACGAAGGCATCGGATACAGGTTCATTGGTATCGCTTCGCCGGACAACACCTGAGATCGTGGTTGGGCAAGCGGTAAGCCGAACTTGCTGTGTCTCTGGAACATCGGTTGTGGCCTGAACCGTCCGCATACGGAAACCATGACCGGAAAGAAAATACACAAAATGGTATGCTACATCGCCAAAGTCGCCGTCTAAAACCGGAAGGATGTGCAAATGTTGTTCCGAGTTGGCATTTGCCTCGGCCACCGAGTTATAGGTAAACAAGACCGGAAGTGGCATCGCCGAAGCACACGTATTCATGAGTCGCCAAGACTGAAATGCCTGAAATTGAGCGCTATTCATCACAAAAATGGTAGAAGAGGCTGGCTCATTGTCGCGGTTGCGGGCACTCAGATAAAATGGTTTGTCAAGGGGCTTTGCACGCAAGGTCTGAACATTGATTTGGTCTGCCCAATTTACCCGAATACCGCCTGCCAAGATAGAATTGTGTGGATGTAGCGCGGATTGATAGCCATTTTTGACAAAGTACAGGTTATATGTACCCGGCAAAAGGTTTCGGAAGGCAAATCCTCCGTTTCGTAAACCACTGCGTTGAAGGGTTTGCCCGTTGGCGTCACGCAGTTCTACAGTACCATTGGTCATTGCCTCTCCGGTTCCCATGCGTTCCAAGCGCCCAGTAATCTGACCACCCACGCCGGGTAGCTCAACCGCAAAATTCAAGATATCGCGACCTGTCAAAAAACCCGTATAGGTACGTTCCAGTAGCTTACCCGTCAGATTGGCCGGTGGGACAACACGCAAGCGAAATTCTTTCGGATTGGCTTCGGTTGGTGTTTGCGATGTCGGGAAAGAGTAGCGGATTTGAAACTTGCCATTGCCGATTGTCTGTGCGGTATAAGGCTGGAGTGGTTCCCATATTGCTGCGATGCCCAAGGCTGCGTTTCGGGTCTGGAAAACAACTTGCGCGTCCTCCACATTGAATCCGGCTTCATCTTCCACATCGCCCATGAATACGAAGTCTTGGCGATCCGGGGATAGGATAAAGTCTATATTATCAATATTTTGCCCTCTCAACAAGCCTTCTCTTACTTGAGAGAAATAGTATGCTTTACCATCCACCGAACATTCAAACGACAAGGGGTCTCTATCGGTAGGAGCCTCTAATTTGGGGAGTTCCAGTTCAAAGCGGTACATGCCATTGGCATCGGTACGGGTATTCAGGGTAATTGCCCTTCGGATCTGCCCGATAGCCGTCGTAAACCGTAGGGTAACATCATAACTACCCAATGGGTCTCCCGCAAGATTGGTAACGGTTCCGGCAATGCGACGCAATACATGATTGGATGGAGGCTGGGTTAGTTTATATAAACCTACCCCAGAGCGGACGACTTGGTTATTGATCATACCTTCTACACGAAATGCCACAAATGCAGGGCCTTCGATATCATTGCGAGGAAGGGATAATACACCGTTCGTGGTACTCCCCAATGCTTGTTGCCAAGTTTGTATGCCGGGTGGAGGCTGGTTATGTAACGTACTGAATTGTCCGAAAAGCGTTTGTGCGGTAGCGTTTTCGTCGGCCGCTTCCGAAACTGGGTAAAGAAATGCTTTGAGCGTTAGGCCACTCCATCCCGTTTCTGGCAGTTTGGTGAATGAAAATGGCAGGGGATCGTTGAGGGTTTTAGACGTTTGGTTTCCGGCTTGTGCGAGGCGGAGTTGTGCCGACGCCGCCGACCGAACGAGTACATACTGTACCGTACTGTATTGATTGTCGCTGACGGTTTTTCCAATAAAACGCCATGCCAAAACATAAGACTGCCCCACATCGTCTAAGGTCCATTCAGTACCTTGTATGGCTTGATTTTGAAGCAGCAGTACCTCGCGTGAGGGGGTGAAACCGGGTAAAATAGAAAGCATCAATCGGTCAAAAACGCCGGGCGTTTGTAGATCCGCCATGTTGAATTTATCGTCGGTTATTAACACTTTTTCCACGCCAAAGGCGCTCCATACCCCCGGATTTTTGTGGTGGGACGGCACTAATTGGGCTTGAACCATCAAGCGGTCGCCTGCACGAAAGTCAGACTTCGTTGGCTTTATTGCCGTCACGTAGCCTTGTTCTTGTGGATCGGAGTAAGAAAAAGAGAAGGCTTCGCTACGAAACCTTGTGGCAATGGGCTGATTGTTGGCATCCAGAGCTGCCACTTCCCAAGCATAAGTGCGGCCATGCTCCAATTTTAATGCATCGGTAGGGTAGGCGAATTGGGTGGCATTTTTAATACTTGTTGTAAAATAGCCAGGGTTTGTGCGAAGGGCTTGTTCGGGACGTTGGCCCGGCAGCACCTCCACAATTCGGAGTTGGTAGAACACATCCCCCATTGGGTAGGAAGCGGTAGCCGCCTGCCACGTAAATCGGGGGTATGCCTCTTGAAGGGTCGTTTGATGAAGGGGGCTAAGAAGAAGCGGAGGCTCTGGGCTGCTAAATTGGGTGGAATAAGCGTACTCGGCCACTAGGTCACCCTGACCGTCAGGTTTGGTGGAAAGCCATACATAGAGGCCATGCTGGCCTTCTGGAAGTGAATTGGTTTGGATAAGGGTGTTGCGGAGTTTGGAATCATAGTTTGTGCGCCAACTTAAATCGCCTGCCCAGTTCCGTAACGTCCGGACTTCGGAGAAGGGGCCTTTTTGCATGGTGTGTGCTTCCGAAAAGGCCGTAGCCAAAATCTTTGAGGTGTTCAGACCGAGGGCCTTTGCACGGTCGAGTGCTGTCCCCACGCCATTTGCGGCTACACCAGTCGTGCCTGCAAGGTCTGAGGTCACCAATACATTCACATAAACCGTAGGGCTATTTGATCCGGTATAGCGTACCGAAACGGTAATTTTACCAGAATCCAATAGGTCTAATAGACTACTGACGGTACTGGGTGGATTGGAGGGGATGCCGGAAACAAGTACCGACCATTCCCCTGATTGTGCGCGTAACGACATGGGCAGGAGGAGCAAAAACCCCGTCAAGCGCAATAAGAAGGAAGAAAAAGCAGTTTTCATGGACATGGAGTTGAAATGAGATTAAAAACGGCGGGTCAGTTGTACACGGCTTCTTAGTTCCCGAAAGGTATTGTTTTCGCTTTGGTTTCGCGTACCCGTTGCCGATGCCTGAAGCTGGGTTTTGGGGTTTATCCAAAGTGTGGCACCCAAACGGGTACTCCACTGCGTGAAGACGGCTGTGGGTTGATCCGGTATTTTCTGGTCGGTTTGTGTATATCCAGTGGCGGCATCTAAGCGAAATTTGCGTTTCCAAAAAGCCTGATTCGTACCGATTTGCGCCGTAAGTGTCTGGCTTTCACCAAAGGCCGTTCGGTTGTCTAAGTACCCTGTCTGAAAATTGACCGCAAAATCTCGGTGAAACTGGCTGTTCCAGAAAAGTGATGCATTTCGGTTGTCGAAGGTGGTCGCAGGCTGTCCTTGATTTTGGTTAATGAACCGTTGTAGTCCTGCATTCAGTTGAAGTGTATGCGTTTGGTTGCCTCGTCCAGTTAAGGTAAGTGCGGGACTAAGACTCAGGTTTTGTACCACTTGTTGGCGTGCCTCGGTCGTCATGCCTGTAACGGCATCCGAACTGGTCGTTACTTGCTGCATTTGACCATTAAATGAAAATACCGTTCCGGGTTGTGCTCGGATATTTACCATCCATAAGTTTCGGCTGGTGGTTGAGGCACGCTGGGCAGACAAGTTGTTTTCTTCCGAACCCAAAAGGCCAGAAACCGAAAAACGCCCTTTCGCCAAATTAAAGACGGGTTGTACCTGCCATGATTGTACGTCGTCGCGAGTGGTGTATAAACCCAACGATTGGAAACCGGGTGCAATATACCGGAATTGTCCGGTCAAACTCACGGGTTGGATTCGGATTGCCGAGCGGGCGCGTACCGCATAACTGGCCGATGCGCCCAAAGTAGGTACAAAACGATTTAAAGCCCATCGTACAGCGGGGTCTAACACTTCAGGAATGGGGTTCTCTGTTGCATTTAAGACTTCGTCGGTATTGATTTTGGCTGCAAAAAGATCCGAATTCAAGGCCGATCCGGTGGCCTCGCCTTCCAACATGAAGAACTTGGTATTTAAGGCCAATACACCAGTCATGCTCAGATTCGACATTGGTTTTGCAGCACCGAAATGACGAATGGAAAGGGTATCATCTTTGGCGGAGAGTCCTACCAAATAGAGTTTAAAAACTTTGTCTTGCAGACCCAGTGTGGCCGCCAGTAAATCCCGTCGAAATTGCCCTTCCTGCAACAAACCATCGGCGGACACTCCTGAACCTTGTTGTCCTTCTACGGCTTGTTGGGTGGTTCCTGTCGCAAAACCAAGCCGAAACCCCCGTGGTTGGAGCAAAGCATAAGCACCACGTAATGTTACCCCTCCAAGGCTCAGTTCCGAAAACTGTGGATAGGTGTCGCCAATCCCGACTTGCATCCAATGCCATCCTCCTTCCACTCCAATTCGGTTCAGCGATTGACGGAAGTTTTGATGATCGGTAGAATAGAGCAGGTTCAATCCTGTCTGGAAGCCTCCCACAGAAATCGCAGTATTGACAAATGCCTGTCCGATGAAGGGGGATCGGCTGGTGGGGCGGTTGGAACTAAAAAACTCGGCACTGCCACCCATTTGACCATTAAGGGAAATGATTGGGCGTTTGACCGTAGCGGCTTGCCTTTCAAGGTCGGCGATGGTTTGGGCCGAAGAAAAGAAGGGGCCACACAACCAAAATAAGAGCCATAAAAAGTATGATCGGTTCATAAGGCGTTGTGATTTGCATGTATTGTCTTTACATGCGCAAACCCAATGCTTTTTGGTTCATACCGGATAAAAAAAATCATCCCTTTGCCCGATAAAACGCCTGAAGTGCCGCTATTGCTTTTTGCTTACGAACCGGAGCATCGCGGTCTGGCGACTGATAATGGGCTACCACTTGCTGTAATACGCGCTCGGCTTCGGCAAATTTCTGCTGGCCTGCAAGGGCCTGTCCCCATGCAGCACGGGCATCGGCCAGATAATTGCGGTTCTCTTTGGGTTGTTTTTCCAATGAGGTGATGGCGCGTTGCGCCCAGTCTGCCGCCTCCGCAAACCGGTCTTGTGCATTGGCCCACTCTGCCCATACAATCCATACATCGCTTAGGCGGTAGTGGTCTGGTGGCAAGTGGTCTCGAATGAGTTTTTCAGCGGCTCTTAGATGTGTTTGCGCTTCACTAAATTGTCGTCGTTGCACCAAGATTCGGGCCAAAAGTGTGAGGTCCACGCCTTGATAATAGGTGCCCAGGTTTCCTTTGGCAGTAGCGGCCATGCGTACCTGTTGCTCGGCTTCGGCCAGATTTTGCAGACCTAAAAACGTGAATCCCAAATTCCGTCTTGTGACCGCAATATTGGCATGATCTGAGGGCAGGGATTTTTCTTGGATACGGAGTGCGCGGTTCAATACCTGAAAGGCTTCTTGGTATCGGTCGCAGATCAAGAGTGCGCCACCCAAATTATTCAGGGTCGTGGCAATCTCTACATGGTCTGTAGCATACAGTTTTTCCTCGATCGCAAGGGTTTGACGGTAGTAGGGCAAGGCTTTTTCGGAGTCATCCATTTCAAAATAGAGGTATCCGATGTTATAGAAACTTTCGGCCAATTCGGGGTGCGGGGCCTCACCATAAACCGACTTCCGGATGTGGAGTGCTTCCATAATCATTTGTTTGGCCTCGTCGTAGCGCCCCATATTCATAAGGTAGCCGCCATAATCGTTCAGAGAGAGTGCCACTTTGGGATGTTTATAAGGGTAGAGGTTCCGGCGCAATTGAAGTGCTTGTTTATAAAATTGCTCGGCTTCGGCCATTTTACCTTCATCATGCGCAAGGTATGCACGTCTATGTACCAAGTCCGCAAATTCTGGTTGGTTTTCGGTATGCAACGCCGCAAACATCTCGTCGGCGGCGCGGTAGAGCGAATCTGCGATGGCATAATACCCCATGTTTTGGTTCCACTCACCCCACGTAGAATAGAACCTCGCTAGCGAGATATGAGGGGCTTGGGTGTTTCTTCTTAGCACTCGGTATGCAGTACGCAAGACGGCTTCGGCTTGTTGATCCTCACCTAACTTGGCATAGACTTGCCCCAACACCCGCAATACCTCGGCCTTGACGTGGGGCTGATCGGTTAATTCCTCGTTGGCCACCCGTGCTCCTATGTCTAAGATTTCGCGGGCACTTAGGTCTAATCCTCGTGCCTGAGATGGATCCGCTTTTTCGAAAAGCCCTACAAGCAGGTTTTGAACAGCGGTTGCACGGGCTGCTTCTTCGAGCGCATGGTTTCGTTCTTGCGTAATGCGGTAATCGTGCCAGAAGGCAAAACCTATCGTCAAAAACAGGATGGCAATACCAATGGCAACACCTTTTTTGTGACGAAGAACAAATTTGCGGATGACATATCCTGTAGTATTGGGACGTGCTGATATAGGTTCCCGTTTTAAATATCGGTCAATGTCTGTATAAAATGCCTCCGCCGAGGCATACCTTCGTGTAGGTTCCTTACGTAGGGCCATCATCACCATATTGTCTAAGTCACCACGTAACATACGCCGGAGTTGGTTTGGCTGGCGGGTTTTCTCGTCGCCCAATCGAGGCAAAGAGTGGGCGGTTGCCAGATCTGTCACACGGTCAGAGGGCCTCATAGGATCGGTATCGCTGATGATACGCACTACTTCTTGTAAAGCACGCTCTTGAAGGGCATAAGGCCGTTGCCCGGTGAGTAATTCATAGAGAAGGATACCCAGTGCATAGACATCCGTGGCCGTGGTGATGGCCTCGCCTCGGATTTGTTCGGGGGCGGCATATTCAGGAGTCATCACCTGCGAAACGGTCTGGGTTGGGGCCTCTCTTTCGTCTTCAGCCAACACTTTAGCAATCCCAAAATCCAATAATTTTACAATTCCGTCTGCTGTTACGAGAATGTTAGAGGGTTTTAGATCGCGATGAACGATCAAATTTTGGTGGGCATAATGGATGGCTTCACAAACAGTTCTGAAAAGGGCCAACCGTTCTTTTACGCCTTTTTGGTTTTGGTCGCAAAATTGTGTAATGGGCAGCCCCTCTACATACTCCATGGTGAAATAAGGATCGCCCCAAGGTGTACTCCCGCCATCCAGCATTTGGGCAATATGAGGATGTTGCAAACGGGCCAAAATTTGGCGTTCGGTATGCAGACGACGTAGTAATTCATCGGTATTAAGACCGGGCCTCAATAGTTTGAGGGCAACCTTCCGGTCGAATGCCCCATCCCGACGTACTGCGAGAAATACTTGCCCCATACCGCCGCGTCCGATGAGTTTTTCCAGCCGATAGGGGCCAATGTATTGTCCTTCCGAGACCATTTGTGGTAACAAAGGCTTCTCTAAAAAATTCGCTGCATCTGCCTCGGCAGCCAAAAGGCGCAATACCTCTTGATGTAATGCGGTGTCTTCTTTGGCTTCTTGTGCCAGAAAAGCAAGGCGATCGGATTCCGGAAGGTCAAGCGCCTGCTCAAATATCGTTTTGATGCGCTTCCAGCGTTCGGGGCTATACATAAGCAAAATTGGCTTGGGACAATAAACGGACGTTGGGAACCTGCTATGGATATATGCGCAAAAAACAATCCGGAAAGGTCTCCGAAACTAAGATCTTTGCCCGATGTTTTCTTTCCTAAAACGGGCTAAAGGTCTAATGGTATACCCTTTAATTCGGAAAAAAGCCACACTTTGGCGGTTTCCCAATCACGCTTCACGGTAGAATCCGAGACCTGTAATAATTTTGCTGTTTCTGCAATGGTCAAACCCCCAAAATAGCGAAGCTCCACGATGCTTGCCATGCGTCCATCCATTGCTTGTAAATGCTCAAGCGCATCGTTCAGTGCGAGCAAAGCCTCCGATTTATGCTCGGAGAGCCAGTCTGCTGCATCTTCTATAGACATTGGTTGCAGGCTCCCCCCTCGTTTGGCCGCATTCCGCCGTCGCGCTGCATCCACTAATACCTGCCGCATGGCCCGTGCTGCCACCGCAAAGAAGTGTAAGCGATTGTTTAGGTTGTGCAAAGGCGCATCTACCAAGCGTAGCCAAGCTTCATGAACCAAGTCGGTGGTCATGAGGGTTTGGGCACGTTCTCCCGAAAGTTGGCGGCGTGCAATATGCCGCAACTCCTCATAGATCAAAGGCAAGAGTTGTGCGTGAGAACTGGGATCTCCGGCCCGAACATGCTGGAGCAATTGTGTAATGGGCACGCTTGGCACGATAGACTTGCGTTGTTTAATTCAAAGCAATGGAGGCAGGTCTTGGAAAGATAAGGCCTTGAATCCCAATTGCCAAGAAAGAAAAAATGACGATCCGCCAAAACCCCATCACCACTCTTCCATATGAGAAATGACTTCATGGATGCGACATATGTGTTCGTTTGACCGCTTAACGACAGCAGACGGCAGGTCTTGACTGGCTTACAGATAACAGATAAGCCATAACCGCTTTGGTTATAGCTTATGCGTGGGCTTGCCGGATCCACGCTCCAGCCACCACATCGGTACCTTCATAGAGTACTACCGACTGGCCAGGCGTGATGGCCGAGCGGTTTTCTGCAAAGACCACTTGTAGTTCGTCGTCGCCAGTTTGCCAAACCAAAGCCGGAGCGCCCTCGTCTTTATAGCGGATTTTGGCCGTCACGGTGCGTTCTTCACGCAAGTCGCCATATTTCACAAAGTTCACTTCGCGGGCCACTAAGGCTTTTTGCAGCAACTCTTCTTTTGGACCAATGAATACGGTATTCGTCTCGACATCAATGCGCGTGACATAAACGGGTTCTCCGAGGGCAATATTGAGTCCTCGCCGCTGTCCAATCGTATAAAACGGATATCCTTCATGCTCACCGACCACTTTGCCGTCCGATTGTTTAAAATGCCCCTTGCCAATTGCTGCAATGGCCTCTGGATTGCGTCGTTTCAAAAAGCCACGGTAGTCATTGTCAGGAATAAAACAAATCTCATACGAGTCTTTTTTGTCTGCCACCCGAATAAGCCCGTATTCCCGTGCCATTTCTCGGATGGCGGGTTTGGTGAATTGACCTAATGGGAAAATGGAGCGCGCCAATTGCGCCTGAGGTAGTCCCCACAGGGCATAGGATTGGTCTTTGTTTTGATCCAGCCCTTTAAACAAAACCCACCGTCCGGTTTTTTCATCTTTTCGCACATTGGCATAATGCCCGGTGGCAATAAAATCACAATCCAAATCATCCGCCCTGCGTAACAAGGCTGTCCATTTGATGTGGGTATTGCATAAAACACACGGATTTGGGGTACGTCCTGCCATATAATCTCCCGTAAAGCGGTTGATCACCCAGTCGCCAAACTCTTCGCGGATATCCACCACAAAGTGTGTAAAGCCCATTTTGATGGCCACGCCTCGTGCATCGTTCATGGAGCCGATGGTACAGCAGCCCACTTCTTTTTTGGGGGCTGTTGTAAGGCCGCTGGAGGCATAATCCCATGTTTTCATAGTGATTCCCACTACTTCATAGCCTTGGTCGCGCAAATAGGCCGCTGCCACCGAGGAGTCCACACCGCCACTCATCGCCACCAAAACCCGTCCGTTTTTACTCATGTTCTTGGTTTGCTAAGCATTATACAAAACAGCGCATTTGAACACCGCCGCTTGCGCTTCGTTCCAAAGCTCTGGCTTGGTTTTAGAAAATTTCAGGTTCTTTTTGGGCCTCAGCCCTTGCGAATCCAAACGAAACGCCTTAGACTATCTTCCTATTCTATTTCTTAACTGGTACTTCAAAGCTATGCGTATGCGTTCCTTATTCTGGCTTCCTTTGTTTTTGGCGTGTCTTGGATCCGCTTGTACACCAGGAGAAAACCCAGAGCCTACTGTTAAACCCTCCGTTTCAGCGTCTTTACCGGAAAATATCCGTTTCTCTGGAGATATTGATGGCCGCCTACCCATCACCATGAAACTTCGTCGGGTGGGGCAAACCTTGAGCGGAACTTATCAGTACCTTCGCAAAGGCCAGGATTTGCAGTTACAGGGAGACATTCGGGGTTCTAATATACACCTCTCGGAGTTTGATGCCTCTGGAAAACAAACCGGAACATTTTCGGGGGAGATCCAGAACGGTGAGATGATCGGAACATGGAAAGGCAATGGCCGGTCGTTGCCTTTTAAACTCTGTTTAGAAAAAAAAACTGCTCCGCAAGGCCTCGCCCCGACAAGTGCTGTGGAAGTAAGCGCACCTTTGGTGACCAAACAAGAGGAGATACGTAAAGGCAATGGCTATACCGCGAAAATGACTTATCCGCAACTCAGTGGGATGAAAAATACAGTTGCACAATCTCGCGCCAATCTCGCTTTAAAGGCCATTATCAAGCCTCTGGTGGATGACTTTGTCCGAGAAACCGAGCAAAACCCGCCAGATGAAGAAAGTGCGGTATCAGTGTATGAGATGGAGATTTCCTACGACGACATCTGGATTAGCCCACAACTTATTTCGGTGCAATATGGTGTTTATGTGTACTCGGGTGGCGCACACGGAAACCACTTTTCCAAGACACTAACTATCAACCTTCAGACAGGCAACCCCGTTCGTTTAGACGAGTTGTTTAAGCAGGGATTCCTGAAGCCCCTTTCTCAGTTGGTGCGCGAAGAACTCCGGAAAGACGCCCGATTGGCCGCAAATCCCAACGATGAATGGTTCATAAATGGAACAGCACCGAATGCTGATAATTATAAGAATGTAGTTATGAAAAGCAGCGGTTTTCTCGTGAAGTTCGATCCATACGAAATTGCCGCCTATGCTCAAGGCGATTTTGAGGTGTTAATCCCATATAGCGCCTTCCGTGACTGGATTAAGGTGGGCGGCCTACTCGAAAAACAGCGGTAGTTCTAATTAAAAACGTACGGACAGAAACCCTTGCTATCCTAATGCATAGATTGAAAAATGGTTGCAAAGGTAGCGACTACACACTTCAAACTTAGCATAGGATTTACAGGCGATGCACAGGGAAATGATTATTTTAGAGCGGTTTAAAATTGTTTTTTATGAAGATTGTTGTTCTTGCCGCACCCAGTGGTTCCGGTAAAACCACCATTGCCAAAGCACTTTTGGCACAATTTCCGCTGATGCGCTTTTCCGTTTCGGCCACAACGCGCGAAAAAAGACCCTACGAGCAAGATGGGCACGATTATTTTTATTTGAATGAGGCAGATTTTCGGGCTAAGATCGTAGCAGGGGCGTTTGTGGAATACGAAGAGGTATATCCAGGGCTGTTTTATGGCACCTTGCGTTCCGAGATCGAGCGTATTGCAACCTCCGGCATTGCCTTGCTGGATATAGATGTGGAGGGCGCACAAAACGTGAAGGCGCTGTATGGCGATCATGTCCTCACGCTTTTTGTGAAACCGCCCAGTTTAGAAGCGTTGCGTGAGCGCTTGGTCGCACGCGGAACCGAAACGGCGGAATCGTTGGAGCGCCGCCTGAAAAAGGCTGCCTACGAAATGTCCTTTGCCGATAAATGCGACGTGGTGATTCTGAACGATGACCTCGATAGGGCTGTGGCCGAAGCAATGGCACATGTACACCAGTTTATGACCCGTAAAAACGTCAAATCCTTCCAAGAGAATGGCTGAAGACTTTTTTCATGGGTGCATGTCGAAACTTACCAAGGTGTAGAGCGGGTATGATTCTACATACCATTTAATCTGTGTACATAGTATTTAGAAGTGGCTTTAAAATATACTCGATTCTGTGTGAAAACACAGTTTCATAGGAGTAGAATAATAATAAAATAATGCTATTTACGGCTTATTTAGCTCCAGGGGAGTGATAGTGTTTTTCCTTATCCAAGGCGATTCATTTGTGGTGCATTTTAAAATTTCCCAAATACTCCGTGCATACCTTTTTCTATTCCTACGGGTTCGCATATGATGTCATTCAATAAGGTGGTTGTGCTTTGTCTTCTATTGTGATATCGCCCCTGCGGGGCTTTTTTTATGTATTTCCGCTTCTTTATAAGGTCCATCTGCTGCATGTCACAGATTACTCAACGATAGGCAAAGATGTCACCTAATCTTAAGGCGTGTAGTATGTCTGATTGGCATTTTTAAAATGCACCCATTCATTTGTTCTACCCCTATGAGGAGCTTTTAGGCATTTTTTCTGTCACCCTGCAAGGCCCATCTGGTGCATTCCAAAGGCCATATTGGTGGCGTGATTATCCTCCCAGTAAGTTTTACAAGACATATTTACGTGTATTACTAGCCTCTACAATGTGTTTTTACGCTGTTTATGCCTTCTAAAACCAGCGGCAGATACCGTTCCTGAATGATCCTAAAGTGCCATCTTTGGTGTCCTGCCAAAATAAAACCGATGGAATGAACTGAATAAGGGCCTTTAAATCCTTCTCCAATACGTTTTCGCATTTCTTCATCAAAACTCCGGAATAATCTAAGCGTGGCTTTGCGAACGGCAATAGCCTCTTCGAGTAGGTGTTCAAGAGTTCTTTGGGTGGCCTTGGCCATTTTGCCGTAGTGGTGTTCATCGTATGGCCGGACGTCTTTTTCGCCGCGTGCGAACGACAACGCACGATAACAAAACACCCGTTCGGTGTCAATAATGTGTTGTAATATATCATTTATGGTCCACTTTCCAGGTTCATAAATAGCCGACCCCACCATCTGCCAAGTGTTCAATGGTGCTTGTTCGAGTTCATTAAGGCTGGTTTGCAAGGCTTGCTCCACCGTCACATCATCGGTCATATAAATGTACCGATCAAAATAAGCAGGCATGGGATTCAGTTGTGATCTTGTCATGTTAAGTGCGGTTATTGGTCCAAAAATAAAAATTAGAATTACTTTGTATTTCAAACCCTGTCGAAGGGTAGAGTTGATTACCAACCGTGTTCGTAATGCCTGTTTCCAATAAAAGGCCACAGGAGTTCGTTCTATAAGCGAGCTGTTTTGCCGATTCAATGAGTGCTTTTGAAATTCCTTGTCCCCTGAATGATTTTTCTACATATAAATCATTCAAAAGCCAAAGGCGTCTCATACGGGTAGAAGAAAAAAGTGGATATAATTGCGTAAAACCCACTATTTGCCCTTTAGAAGTTTCTGCAAGGTAGATCTCAGAATCACCTTGCTCCATACGTTCTGTTATAAAACACTTTACAGCCTCTATGTCGCTTTCTTTTTTATAGAAAACACGGTATAAGTCAAAAAGTTGACTAACAGAATCTACATCGTTAAGGGTTGATTCTCGGATGAAATAACTCATAAAGTTGTATTTAATTGACGGTTTAAGTAATTTATTTTTGCATATGGATTATTATTCTGTAACATCACTTCTTCCACCCAAGCATTTCGTTCAAACCACAGAATGGCCATTTCCCAAACACATGACACAATCCCTTTATCAGAGATCATTTGAAAAGTTCTAACCACAGGATCTGGAGAAAAATAAGCAAACAATTGTAACATATTTTCATCTATCCACCATGCTATAATAGCATAGTAACCTTCTTTCCCTTGGTGAATAATCAGTGTTGCTGTATTGTAGTGTGTAAGGTTTGTTCGTTCTGAATGTTGAATCCAGGCTGAAAGTTGATTTTTAATGGCCATGACAATTTTTGGAGCAATATGATCCTCTGATTGAGTAATGGTGTAACATTTTATCGTCCATTCATCGAAGTATATAAGTTCAATAAATCGGATTATTCTATGTTTATAAGGTGTTTTAACAATCATATTTATATATTTATTTAAATTGTGATTCAAAATATTCAATTGCCGATAAGGTGTTGGTATTGTTGTGGTATCGGGTTTTAAGCGGACCAAAGATTTCTTTTGCTTTAGGATCTCCCAAAGTTGTAATGAGCAGAACTTGATAAAAGACATCCTCTACTGATCCTTCTTGAAGTGATTGGTTCAGTCTTTCTGAAAGTATGGCGTATGCCTTTTCCGTCTTGCCAAGTGAAGCCAAGGTTTGTACGGCCACAAATGGAAAATCCCAACCATTTCCCAAAAACCACCTTGGTGTATGGAGATCTGATAAAGCCTCCAATGCAAACGATTCTGCTTTAGGATCTCCGAGTGCAACCAATCCGTTTAGGACATGCATCAGGCTTTGATTTTTCCAGGAAGGTCTTGTCTTTAAATGGGTTAAAGTTGAAAAAGAATAACTGACTTTGGTTTTTCCCAATGCCACAGCCGCCGCGTTAACTACTCGGTCACTTAGGTCGTTCAGGCTTGAAAGGTAAAGTGGAGCAAAGGTTGAATCCTGTGTATTGCCCAGATTGGACAAGGCTGCGGCTTTCACCCACGAACCTTCTTTCTCGATAAGATCGGTTAATATGCTGGTTGTTTTTCGGTCAAAAGGCGCATTTATGACTGCTTGAAGTTGTCCCAAAACATTAAAGCGAAAGCGCCAATAGACTTTACTCTGGAGTATTTCATTCACTGCATCTAAAAGACTTTTCTGGAAGGTTTTATTGACAGTGTTGGCCTTATATAAATTCATCAATTCAAAGAATGCTGCATTTCGTGAAACTGTAAGAGGACTGTATTTTAGTTGCGCTAATAGTGCTTCTGTGTTTTGAGGAGATTGTATTTCTTTAAGCCAAATATTATTGGGGTCTATATTTATATAACGTGGCATTTTAGAGAAACGATATGTTACAGTAGTAGTTTCTTGTGGCTTGATCCAAACTGATTTTATTGCTCCATCTACTTCGATATCCAATGTTCCTCTAAAAAAAAATGTATTAGAGATTGGATTGTTAAAATTTTGAATTTGTTTAAATATTAGTTTTATTTTATGACGATCTATATCAACTTCTTTTTCAATTTTAAAAATAGGGTAATTGACTTGATATATCCATTGATTAAAAAACCATTCTATATCTTTCGTGCTAACACGTTTAATAACTGACAAAAAATCTTCGGTTGAAACGGGTTTAAAGGCATTTTCATGAATAAAGACATGAATCGCTTTTGAAAAAACTTTGTCTCCTAGTTCTCTTTGTAGCATTCGGAGTATCCATGCACCTCTGTATTTTACAGCACTACTTTTAGTAAATTCCTCTTCCTGTTCCACTTCTTTTGGCACGATTGGCGGTGCGCTATCAGTTTTGATTTCGTTCCAAATATTGCTCGCCTCCCAAGGATTATACCACAACTGATATTCTGCATCACTGTGGGTATGTGCTGTAAAAAGTCCTTCGAAATATTGTGCAAAAGCCTTGGTTAGCCAGATATCTCGAACATTCTTTGGGGTAATAATATTTCCAAACCATTGACTCGCCAGTGCATTAAACGCCACGCCATCCCATAAATATTGAAAATCTTCATGAGTTCCGTAGTCATCAATCATATTGTCTGAAATGATGCTCATGGCCTGTTGCCCTGTTAGACTGGGAAAAGGGTAATTTTGCACCATCACTTGTGTATAATGCGAAAATGGATATTGAAAACCGGTTTTTTCCGTCAGAAATTGCATCATTTCTGGTAGGCGGACAGTTGTGGCAATGGCTGCTTCTTTTTCATCGGGGTAACAATAGGTGTATAAGGGCATTCCTTGGTAATTTTGTACCAGCCGTTCGTATTCGCCCACCACAAATGAGGTTAAATAAAGCGCATGTGGGCGATTTGTCTTGTAATGAAATGTGCGGGTTTGATCAGAATTTTCTGTTTGCCCTACGAGTACGCCATTAGAAATGACCGTCAAAGGTGTTGCCACCGTAGCAATCAATTCGGTTGTCACCAAGTCGGAAAGAACAAGGTTTCCGGGCAACCAATAAGGGTGGTTTTGCCATTCGCTCTGAGACCAAGCTTGTTTTCGTTTGATAGGATTGGTTGTAGTGGGCGAAAAAAAACGGACTCCCTTTCCAAAACTACCGCCAAGATTATTGGGATCCGGCTCGTTTACTTGTGTGGTTTCGTATCGGATATTTAATTTTAAGGAGTCTCCTTTTTGATATGTTTTGTTTAAATAAATTTCTACAATATTCTTTTCTTTGTCCAAGGTGAAGCGAAAAGGATGCGTGTCTTCTGCGTAAATTTCATGGATTAGTAGTTCGTTAGCAGCCAACTGAATAGAATTGGACGATGAAGTAAATGACAACGTAATTTCCACTTTTCCTAATAGGCGCTTTTTCTCCCAGTCAAGGGCTATATGGATTTTATAATGGGCTAAGTCAATGGATGTTATAGCAAGATGGTTTGGTTCGTCTTGGGCCAAAACCGTAAAAGGAATTATCCCAAAAATAACGAAGATATAGGCTGTTTTTTGATTCATTTTTACACGCTAAAGCTAAAATAATGGATGAAGTGGGTATGGGTTATTACATGCGGCAGCGTAGTGGTGTAAGCTCCCGCCTGTAAATACCTAATATCAAGCTTTTTCACCACATTGGCCAACTGCTCCCAAACAAATTAGCGTCTTTGGGAAATTGGATTCGGACAAGGGTACGACATTTCCGGCCAATCCATCTTCAATCAAGCCGCCGAAGAAGCCGTTCTACCTGTTTTTCGCTGCTAAGACCTACTTTGGACGCAAGTTGAGACTTGGAAAGGTCGGGCATTCGAGAGAATTCCCGTAGTTTTTGGACACGGACTTGGGTGATGAATTGGTTGACTGTAAGACCTGTTTCTTGTTTGAAAGTACGTGTTAGATTTCGTTCGCTCATGCAAGCCACTTCTGCCAGCGAAGCGAGGTCGTGTTTTTGATCTATCTTTTCGATAATGTGGTCTTGTACAGAATGTATTCCATAATGCACGTGGTTTCGGTAATAAAAGTAAGGGTTTACCTGATGGTCTGCTCCTTTTCTCCGATTATATACTACCAGCTCTTTGGCGACCTTATGAGCAAAATAACTATCCGTAAGTCCTTCTAATAAATACAACATGAGGTCTATTCCAGAGGCAATTCCGGCACTGGTGTGGATACGGCCTTCCGAAATGAACAATACATTTTCGATGATCTTGAGTTGGGGAAAATCTTTTTTGAGTTGATGGATTAACTGAAAGTGGGTGGTACAGGCCCGTTGGTTTAAAATCCCCGTTTCCGCCATCACAAATGTCCCAACACAGATACTAACCAAATGGGCCTCGTTCTGGTAGGCCCTTGCAATCCAATGAAATAGTTCTTCTTGTTTTCGGAATGCATCAGACATAATGTACTTGACCCTCGATCCGGGAATAATGATGTAGTCTCCTGCAGTATAGGCCACCTCTGAGAAGTGCATCAGCCGATGAAGACCCAAACCCGCTGAAGTCTGGATTTCGTGCTCGATGCCACAATACACGATCTCGAAGTTGGCTCCAAAATCTATGGCTTCGCTCAAGACCTGATCTGGTCCCGCAAGATCCAATAGATGGACTTCCGGTAAAACAAGGAAAATGAACTTTGTTCGGCGCATGGGAAAAGGGGTTGTTGTGGTTATACATGCTTGACACAGAAAAACAACAGGCAAAATACAGGAATAGAATATTGGCGGCAAGGGCCAGATATCCCAGAATTAGTGACCACTTCATGTATCTGATTGGTTTTAGTGCTGACAGACAAATATTTTGTGTTTTAACTTGAAAGTGCTTGCGTAATAGAAAGCGCTTTCTTATATTTCAATCGTTTGAAAATTATCAAACACAACAAAATTTAAAAATGTCGCTTGAACTTTCGCCCCTGCAACACGAATTGGTTGTAGAATTTGGCAATATCTATGAAAATTACGGTTTTCAACGGATTAAAGGACTGATTGTGGGCCTTCTACTGGGCCAGGCAGAGCCGATGAGTCTGGATGACATTGTGGATGCACTGGGGCGCTCTAAAGGCCCCATTTCCACGGCGGTTCGCGAACTTTCTACGATGGGTATTTTGCGGAAGGTGACAGGCCCAGAAAATCGTCGGGATTATTATACCACCCACCCCGACTTATTCTTCAACAACTTCATGTTCAATATGCAAACGGTCCGGCGCAATCGCCGCATTGCCGAACAATTTTTGAACGAGGTATCGCCGGATGCACCCGGAAACGGACATCTGACCCGGAATTTGGAACACATGCGTGCTTTTTACACGCTTATGGAAACTTTTTACCGCAACTTCTCGGAGGAATGGAAATCCCAAAAAACACTTTCCAATCGTTACGAAGAGGAGCATTCTTGATCATCTTACTGACCTAATCATCCAAACCCAAACAAAAAATGAAACCTTTCCGCACGTTATGGGCCTGCGGCGTGGCATTGCTTTGCCTAATAGCGCCAATGGTGTCTGCACAAACGGTGAGCGGTATCGTCCGAGATAGTGGCTCCAATACACCACTTCCCGGCGTTACGGTAGCCGTTGTTGGCTCTTCTATAGGAACCGTTACCAGCACTACAGGGGCTTATTCGCTCCGTGTGGGCAAATCGGGCACGTTTAGTATTCGATACTCGTTTGTGGGATATGCCGTCGAGACCCGGGCCGTATTATTGACCGTAGGAAAAGACCAAACCTTAGATGTTTCCCTGAATCCGGTGACACTTTCCGGAGACGAAGTAGTGGTTACGGCTTCGCGTCGCCCCGAAAAACTGACCGAGGCCCCAGCTTCCATTAGTGTGATTACGGCCAAAGATTTGGATCAAATTGCCTCATTTAATGTCGGAGAACTGGCCTCTAAGATTCAGGGAGTGGAGTTCGTTCGGACGGGAGTGACAGGCGTGGGCTTCAATGCGCGGGGCTTCAATAATGCATTTAATGCCAAAGTGATGGCCATGACCGATGGCCGTAACTCCATGATGGCTGGTGGGAGTGGTTTGCCTTCTGGAATCATGAATACGGTGATTAAAGAAGACATTGAGCGCTTAGAAGTAGTGCTTGGCCCGAACTCGGCGCTTTATGGCCCGAATGCCCACAATGGTGTAGCAAATACCATTACCAAAGACCCCCGTCGCCATCCCGGCACCACCGTTGCACTTTCGGGTGGAAATCAAAGTGTACTTTCGGCACGCTTACGCCATGCACAGATATTGGGCAATAAGTTTGCTTTTAAAGTAACGGGGGAATTTACCAAGGGGGAAGATTTTGATTTCAGGGATAGTGTTTATGTAGGAGGCACCTTTTATGGTCGTGCCCGTTCGGTTCCGGAACGCAATGTGGACCACACCTTTCAGCACATTCGCGGCGAAGGCCATTTATACTTTACCCCAAAAGTCGGAAACGACTTTATTTTGTCTTATGGTGGTAGCGTAAACGATTTTCTGAGTGTGAACAATGTGGGTCGCAACCAAATTAGAGACTGGAAATTCTCATATGCCCAGGCTCGATATGTTTCATCGAACCTTTTTGGTCAAGTTTATTACACATGGACGGATGTCGGAACCACGTATGGCATTACTCCTTATACCCGCGACTATACGAACCGCATTAATAGTACTATCACAGATTCTACCAGCCCTTTCTTTCCTGCAGTTGGCCGTTTGTCTTCGGAAGCCGCCGATGCTTTTGGTCTCCGCTTAGGCAACCAGTTCAAGGAAAAGTCGGGACGCCTAAATGCCGAACTACAATACAACAACTCGTTTGAAGCACTGGGCCTAAGCGTTGTCGCCTCAGCCAATTACCAAAAAGACCAACCCAATACCTTTGGAACCTCGATTGCAGACAGTACCGTTCCTGGACAAGAAGGCACGCTCATCAGCGTCACACAAATAGGAGCCGCCTTACAACTGGAAAAAACCTTGCCTGCGGGTTTGAAATTGGTGGCCGCCGGACGTTTAGACAATCACAGCAACTTTGGTAACCAATTTGCACCGAAAGTTGCACTCGTAAAAACCGTGGGTGATGGAGCGTTTCGGGCAAGTTATGGCCGCGCCTTCTCCAATCCGCTGATTTTATTCCAATATGCCTATATTTTCAATATCGTTTATGGCAACGGAAAAGGCATTCGTTACATCCCGAATGGCGCCAATGTGAACGATGCATCTGCCATTAAAACCACCGATCCATTACGTCCAGAGCAAATCGGGACATATGAAGTGGGGTATAAAGGGACGTTCAACAAAAAAGTATTTGTGGATGTGGCCGGATATTATGGCAAAACCAAGGACTTCCTCAGTCCTTCTATCGGCATTTTGGGCCGCCCGCTTTCAATGGGAGATATTGAAATTAAAAACACTGCGCTTCCGGGAACAGTTAATGCAGCGGGTATTCTTTCAGGCGCCCAATTCCTCACCTACTTCAACTATGGTCAGGTGGATGCTTGGGGTGTGGACTTGGGGGTAAACTACTACCTCAACAAGAGCGCCACGTTGGGCGTAAAATACTCTTGGTTCGACTCCGACATTACAGACGGGGACCTCAAGAACGATGCAAACCGTGACGGTGCGGTCTCGGCAGAAGAGCAGAGCCTCAATGCGCCGAACCACCGTGTGGCAGGAACCTTGAGTTTGGCCAATATTGCCGGAAAGCCCCTCTTTGCCAATATATCGGCTCGTTGGGTACAGGAATACGATTTCTATTCCGGCAACCAAATTGGTACAGCGGCTGGTGAAGGCAAGCGTGGAGTGGTCTCCGTTGCCCTACCTTCCGGCGTGACGGCCAACTACGCCAAGAACTGGGATCATGGCGCATTGGGCGGCTTTACTACGGTGGACGTAAGCATGGGCTATGCCCTGAATAAAATCTTTTCATTGGGAGCCGCAATGAGCAATGTCTTCAATGTAGAACAACGAGAATTTGTAGGTTCGCCTGCCATTGGGCGTTTGATCTCGTTTGAACTCAAAGCCAACTTGAAATAAGCCAATTATCGAAAACGGGCGGTGGTTCTTTCAAACTGCCGCCCATTTTTGCCCACTCACCTCGCTAAACCGCCTTTCCACACAAGAGTCGGACCTTAAAGCAGTATGCGAAAAGCCAAAATTATCGGAACAGGTTTGTATGCACCGAAACGGGTGATCCCCAATGCGTACTTCAATGACCTTTATCAACAAGATGTAGATGCTTTTTTGCGCGAGAACCGTAATATTTTTGAGCGGCGATATATGACAGAAGGGCAAACCACATCTGATCTGGCTGCGGAAGCAGGGCTACGCGCCATCGAGAATGCCGGTCTCCAACCGCAGGACATTCAATTAGTGGTGGTTGCGACCGATACGCCAGACTTCCTCTCGCCTTCTACCGCTGCCATCGTACAACATAAAATAGGTGCTACAGGCGCCGGATCCTTCGATGTCAATACTGCCTGTGCCGGATTTGCGACCGCTTTAGACATCGGGAGTAAATACATTGGGGCAGATCCGCACTATCAATATGTATTGGTAATTGGGGCATATGGTATGAGCCGCTTTTTGGACTTCAGAGACCGCAATGTCTCCACGCTTTTTGCGGATGGTGCGGGTGCAGCGGTTTTAATGCCTTCCAACGATGGAAGCGGCATTCGGGCGTCCCGTTTATGGTCCGATGGCCAGTACAACGACTATATGGGGCTTTATGTGGGCGGAGCGGCCATGCCCCCAACCGAAGCCCTGATTCATGAACAACAGCATTTGCTCCAATTCCGGAAGAAATTCCCCAAAACGTTTAATTTTGACCTTTGGACAGGGGTGATCCAAGAATTATGTATAGAATTAGACATAGTACCACAAGAGGTGGATCGGTATTTTTTCACCCAAATTAATATCCTCACCATACGCGAGGTGCTGGGGCATTTCGAGATTCCGGAAACAAAAACCCATTACATCATGGATCGCTATGGTTATACTGGAAGTGCCGCCATTCCGATGGCCCTTGCCGATGCGAACGAAGTGGGTAAACTCCGTCGAGGCGACTGGGTCTTTATCATTACTTCTGGCGGTGGGGCGGCCATGGCTGCATTAGCGCTCCGTTGGTAATTTTTTACAACCTTTCACAAAAGACAACTTCATGGATTCGCACGTCATTGGCTGGATTTTTTTTGGAATATATGTGGCTTTTATGGCCTATGCCACCTATCTCGGTCTCCGTCAGAGCAAAGGTTTGGCCTCCTTTTCGGTGGGCAATCGCCAGATCAACCCGATTTGGGTGGGTCTATCGTTGGCAGCCAACCTGACAAGTGCGGCCACTTTTGTGATCAATCCCGGCTTGGTCTATCATTTTGGAATGGCTGGATTTTTAGGATATGCCGTAGCCACTCCACTGGGGATTATGGTGGGGTTGATCGTTGTTTCCAAGAGTTTTCGACGGGTGGGCGATCAATTTGCGGTCTTAACTGTTCCGCAGTGGATTGGCGACCGGTTTGGGGATAAGCGACTCACACTTTTTTACGCTTTTTTAAGTTTACTGCTCATTACTTTTTTGGTGTTGATTACGGTTGGATTGGCCCGTGTCTTAGGAGCGTTGCTGGGTATAGATTTATTGGTGGCCATTGCCATTGTCATTATTTTACCATTAGTCGCTATTTTTCTTGGGGGTGCAGGAGCGCACATTCTCATCAACTCGGTGCAGGCACTTATTATGCTTGTGGTGGCTCTTATCTTGCTCGGCTCTGGTATTTCGTATTTTGGGGATGGACTTGGCGGGTTCTTACACAAACTTGGCGCCATAGACCCCTTCCTCGCCCAGCCGATCAACCCCAAGAGTGCCCTTTTTCGGAATTTCTTTGAGGTGTATGTGGCCAATTTCATGATTGGTGTGGCCGTTATTATGCAGCCCCATATCATCTCTAAAGCCCTTTATCTAAAGACGGAAAGTGACGTAAATAAATACCTTACAACTGGTCTTGTAACGGTTTTCTTTTTCTTCATGGTACTGATAGTAGGGGCATTTGCCCGCATTCAACTCAACGATCCAAGCCTTGCCGTAGATGCCGTTATGCCCCGATATTTAACAGATCATTTTGGGCCTGTAGTCCGGGGAATTGTAGCACTCGGCCTGCTGTCTGCGGGTTTTTCCACGATGGAAGGTTTGCTCGTGTCACTCTCGGCCATATTCGCCAACGATGTCTATAAAAATTTATTTCCCCAGCCCGCAAAATCCCAAGAGGAAGTGGACCAACAGGCACTACGGTATGGGAAGGGTTTTTTAGTGGTATTGGCTCCGGTATTGTTTCTGATCTCTGTCAGCCAAATCAAACCCGATCTTTCAGTAGCAATGTTAGCACAAAATGGCGTTTATGGACTGTTTGCAGCTACGTTCGCGCCCGTTTTGTTTGGGGTTTTCTCTAAACGACTTGCAAAAATGGGCGTATTGGCGACTGCTTTAACCGCTCTTGTCATTCACTTTGGTATGACCTACGGAAAAATCACTTTTATGTCAAATAACCCCGCTGTTCCGGCCACCTTTGCCCTTATAGGAAGTTTGTTGGTCGCTACATTATTTGCCCTGTCCAATCGTCTATCTTCCCATAAAGTATAACCCATATGAGAACCGACTGGCTCGCCCGAAATGCGCAATATTACCCGCACAAAACGGCTCTGATCTGGCAACCTGAAAACCGGCGGCTTTCTTATTTAGAATGCGACCATTTGGGCAATCATACAGCTCATTGGCTCATCACACAGTATAACCTTAAACAGGGCGACCGAGTGGCGGTTATTGCCGAAAACAGTTTGGCGCATGTCTTGCTTTTTTTTGCATGTCAGAAAGCCGGATTCATCCTCGTCCCACTAAATTATCGCCTTACGCCCTCCGAGGTGCAATACATCGTCGAGGATAGCGATCCAGCAGTACTCTTCTATGGAGAAGCCTTTGCCGAATATGTAGCAAACGCAAAGCCAACTTGCTTGCCTTTGACAAAAATAGTTCAGGTTATTGAAAATAAGGAACCTAATACATCGTCTTTCCAGCCAAGTCCGGACGATGCCGTGATGATACTTTACACCTCCGGCACAACTGGGCGGCCCAAAGGAGCCATGATCACGCATAAAATGCTCGCCTTTAATGCGTATAATACCATCATGCGCCTCGACCTTACCACAAAGGACATCTCCTTCAACGCTGCACCTTTTTACCATACAGGTGGTTGGAATGTCCTGCTAACCCCCTTCCTTTTACTGGGAGCAACCACCATTTTGTTAGACCGTTTTGATCCAGTGCAAATCCTCGAACTATGCGAAAACGAGCAAATGAGCATTATTTGGGGGGTACCAACGATGATGAAAATGCTTTCGGATCACCCCAATTTCGAGAGAGCGAATCTCCGAAGTGTACGGTATGCGATTGTCGGCGGCGAACCCATGCCCATTCCACTCATCCAAACTTGGCAGCAAAAGGGCGTACCTATTCGGCAAGGGTTTGGGATGACGGAAGTTGGGCCAAACTGCTTTTCCCTTCCAGAAGAAGATGCCATTCGTAAAGCCGGATCCATTGGTTTTCCTAATTTCTATGTGGATGTTCGGGTAGTGGATGACCTCGGTAATGATGTGCCTGCTGGAACTACGGGTGAGCTACTGATGCGTGGCCCGATGACTACTTCCGGTTATTGGCGGAATGAAGTTGCAACCTTGCAAACACTCCAAAATGAATGGTTCTATACCGGAGATTTGGTGCGTATGGACGAAGAAGGGTACTTCTATGTGGCCGGACGCAAAAAAGACCTGTATATTTCGGGTGGCGAGAATGTATATCCTGCCGAGGTAGAAAAGGTTTTATACCAACATCCTGCGGTGGCCGAGGCCGCTGTTATCGGCATACCAGATGCCAAATGGGGCGAAACAGGATTGGCCTTTATTGCCCTAAAACCAAACCAAACCACCACCGAGACTGAACTCATCGCCCATTGTCGGAGTTTTCTTGCGCGTTATAAAACCCCAAAATATGTCCGATTTTTACCCGAATTGCCAAAAGGTCATAGTGGTAAGATTCTCAAAAAAGACCTAAAAACAATCTAAATACATAAGCTAAATATCGTATATCTTCATGAAGGCAATTTTCATCTTCTTTTTTCTAACGGTTATCCTTGCCGGATGCCGCACCACCAAAATACCTACAATGCCCGTTACCGATACATTGCCACACACCCTCCCATCCATGAAAAAAATAACCGTAGGCAACCAGCAGATTGCTTTTTGGGAAGGTGGCAAAGGTAAGGAGGTGCTTTTGTTTGTACATGGTCTCGGTTCCAATGCTTCTTTTTGGAAGGAAAACCTGCAAGCATTCACCGAAGGTTATCGTGTAATTGCTATAGACCTTCCCGGATATGGTGCTTCGTCTAAGGAACAAGTGCCCGCGACCATGTCGTGGTTTGCGAATCAAATAGCGGCTTTTCTGACAGCCATGCGGATTGAAAAAGTGACGTATGTGGGCCTCTCTATGGGTGGGCAAATCGGCATGACACTCGCACTTCAACATCCAAAAAAAGTGTCGAAACTCGTTTTGGTCTCGGCGGCTGGAATTGAGACTTTCGACGAAAAAGCACGGATAAGCCTAAGGAACTTCATGACCGTCAAGTCTATCATGGAGGCTACCGACCCACAAATCACGACCAGTATTGCACTTAATTTCGATAACTACGATGCCCCCAAATTTGGATGGTTAGTAGAACAACGGAAAGCATGGAAAACCCGATCAGACTTCCGCGCCTATGCCGAGGTCAACGAAAAGTCGGTTTCTGGCATGTTGGATGGCCCTGTTTATGAGCAGTTGGATGCCCTCCACCTTCCTGTTTTGGTTCTTTATGGCAAGGGGGACAAGATGATTCCCAACCGTTTCTTTAATCCCGGCCTTACCACAGCAGATATTGCCAGCCGCGCCGGGACTGCCCTTCATAATGCAAAAGTGGAGTTGTTGGAAAAAGCCGGACACTTACTGCCATTAGAACAGCCTGAGGTTTTTAACCGCGTTCTACTTGCATGGCTAACACAAGCACCCTCTAAATAACCGGCATCCTGAATCTTATATTCGGATCCCGAATAGCTTCGGGCATTGACCAATCAAACTGCATCTCAGCGGGTTTTATGCCAAAGGAAAATGGGAGCCTACATTTCATTTGAGAGCCTCCCATTTCCTTTTCTCTTCATCAAACAATGCCGTGCAGGCTTCTTATAACTCGCCTCTTCTACGCACAAGTTCCGCTTTAATTTCTTTTGCTTTCTCCTCGGATAAGTCGTAGTTCCACATTACCCAAATAGCCAGCGCGGCTGTTATGGCTGGCAAGGCAATATCAAAAATACGTAAAAGCGTCATCGTTTCGGCAGTTTGTACAGCTGCATTCTGGTTGAATCCAGCTACTTTTAATACAATTCCTCCTAAGAACAAAGCCAGGGCCTGACCAAGTTTAACCATCCACCAATAAATGGCGCCAAAGGTTCCTTCTTTTCGCGGCATACCATTTTCCAACTCGTCCAAATCACACACATCTGCGGTCATACTCATCATTAAAGTGAATAGCCCCCCTAATCCAAATGCAATAAATGGAACAGGCATAAAAATCATCCAAGGATTTTCTGGATTAAATCCCCACCATTTCAAAATATACCCAACAATCGAGATAAAAGTAGAAATCACAAATGCCGTCCGTTTTCCATATTTATTGGCCATCATGGTAACGATAGGGATAACCAAAAAAGCGGTTGCAAGGGCACTAATGGTAGAAAACCAGGCAGGTAAAGTACCCGCTGCCTCGTAACTTCCATTAAACATATAAAAAACAATAATAAAAATACTAAATGAAGCAACCATTTGAAAACCATTAAAGACCAGAAAAGTCGCTCCACAGAGGCGCATAAATGGAATATTACGACTCATGTTCTTAATATCTTTAAATAATTTCCCTAAGTTATTGAATGTATTCTTCAGGGTTAAATCCGCTTGGTTCTCAATATGAGAAGCAGCTACTTCTTTGCAAAAAATAGCCGGTAAAATACCGAGAATAATACACGAAACACCGACCAGAATAGATAACGTGCGAACACCTTCAGCTTGTGTAGCAAACAAGTTTGGATCAGCAACCAATACCCAAAACCAGGGCACTATCATCCAAGCCAGTTGGCTTACCGTCTGAGAAAAACCCATCAGCCTTGTTCTTTCCTTATAATCACTTGTCATTTCATACCCCAAACCAATTAATGGTGTAGAGAACATGGTATTAAATAAGATGAATATAATAGAGGTAATCAAGAAATACCAAAAATTAAAAACAGTCCCGTTTGTCTCACTCATTTGCCACTGTATAAAAAAGAAAACACCTGCTAAGATAGCACCAGCAAAGATATAGGGCCTTCTTCGTCCCCATTTTGACTTCGTATTATCAGAGATGAATCCCATAATTGGGTCTGATAAAGCATCTATAAAACGGGGAATAGCAGACAACATACCTGCATAAATGGGATCAATCCCAAATCCTGTCAGTAGGAAAAAGGAAAAAACCCCCAAGGCACCGGGGAAAAGATTATTCACCAAGTGACCAGCACCAAAGGCCATTTTCTGGACGATCGGTACACTCTGATTAATCTGGTTACTCATGACTAATTTTGGGGTTTAAGGGTTATGGTTTGCAAACTCTCTTGATCTAAATTAAATATGTGAGAAAAACCATCTAAGTGAATTGCGACGGTCTGGGCTTTTTTCTCCTTATTTAACAATACCAAGACAATAGAATGATCTGGATTTTCGACAGCGGTCGCATGGACGGTACTGTTTAGATTGGAGAGGCCAATTCTATGCGCTCCCGGTCTGATAAATTTGCTAAAATGCGACATCACATAATATAAAGGCGTGAAATAGACTTCATCCTTTTCCACATTCACAATAATGGGCGCAATGCACCAATTTTCAAACCAATTTGGCCCGCCTTGTTGATCTAACACCATGTTCCAATCAATCCAACCTTCTACCCAATGGTTTAAGGAACCGATAATGTCTTCTGCGTAACGGTAAACGGGTGCATATTTGGGATGAAGGTATTTTTCATGTTCAGGTGCCCAATCATAACCCCAATCTGTGGCATGGGGTTGCCAGTACCATTGATCGTCCTGCCATACCGGAACTTCTGCATCTATACAGGCTTCAGTTTGAATTAAATATTTTCCGGGTACTTTATGATGCGCATAATCCAACGCTTCTGGGAAATAATCGTAGGTACTCTCGTACCAATGGATGGCTGTTCCATGATAATAATGGCTACTTTCTGGTGTGCGATACATTTCATCCACCCAATTTTTTAGATCTGCTCTATTTTGATCATAACCCAAAATCTTAATATTTCCATACCCATTTTTTTCAAGATGAGGCCCTAAGTAGTGTTGTACAAAATTGGTCATTTCTTGTGGGGTATAGTGCATACTTTCCCAGTTATTACCATTTCCATTCGGCTCATTCTCTACAGTAATACCCCAGAAAGGGATTTGATGCTTTTTGTAAGCATCAAGATATTTTGAAAAATACAATGCCCAAGTAGCATAATACTCTGGCTTAAGTTTTCCTCCTACCCAATGGTTATTGTCTTTCATCCATGGAGGCGCTGTCCACGGAGAAGCAATCAGATTAAAGCCTTCTTTAGAAATTTTTTGCGCCTCTTTGATAATAGGGATAATGGTCTCTTCATCATGACCTATATCAAAATGTTTCAATAGCGTATCGCCCGGCGTTATTGCATATGCATAATGACCAATAGAAAAATCTGATGAATTTATCTGGGTTCTACAAAGAGAATAGTTTGCTCCTTCTTGTCCAAAATAAGCATTTAATATTTTTTTTCGATTTGCCTCACTCAGTTTCTGTAATAAGTGTGTAGTCGCTTCAGTAAAAGCGCCACCAAATCCTAATATTTTCTGAAATTTAATCTTAGGCTGAATCCGAATAATAACATTAGGATTGTTTGAGACATTTTGAGTGTTTACTTTTGTTAATGCATGGCCGTCAGCAGAAGACTTCCAAGCATTTATTTGCCAATTCTTAGGTTGCGATATAGCCATATCTATTCCTAGAAAGAAAATAAAAGTTAAAATAAAGTGTCTCATAAAATATTATTCAAATTAATAAATATTATTCAAATTAATGTATTAGGATTAATACTTATTTTTATACATTGTACAACTCCTTTTCTCAAAAATATAGCTTCACTTAATTCGGATGATAGAATATGAGTATTAAATATCATCTCTTCTTGATCTTTTAGTATTACCGTCATGCTTACTTTATCTCCAAACTCATAAATTATGGGAACCTGGCAGTAAGTAAATGTCAAACTGTTTTTAGGTACAAGGCACTTGTTTTGTTTATTTTCAACATCCGTATAAACAAACAAGAAGGGATCGTCCTTGAATGTCTTCTTTTCAAGCATTATAGGTTCAAAATGAATCTGTCCATTTTGTATATGAACACCTAATTCACCCCAACGGCAGATTATATCTTCTTTCACCTGTCCAGTCATTCCCGGTTGTTGTGCACCTTTTTTGGAAGGCGTATGCGAATAAGCATCCGTAGGAAATGCGCCATATGCTTGAGGGGACTTATGAATTCCGAGACCTTCGTAGAGGTCATAGTAGTGCTTAATCAGAGCATCGCAGTGTTTTTTATCTGCTTTTTCGTGATATGCTTTAAAAATATTTTCTACAACAGCCAATAATAACTTTGAAACCATATGCCAATAAATCGAACCTAACCCTTCATAGGCATAAAAAGTACCGGATCTCCCTGTAAAGGCTTTGTGATTAAATATTTTTTCGTAGATGGAATATATTTTATCTAATTCAGTTTTATTATAGTGTACATAATTATGAGAAATTAATTTTGTTAATCCATCTTTTAAATCATTAATATTTTTGAAATCTTTATGAAAATGATAATATCCTAATATATCTTTCTCGATAATTGACTTATCTCCTTTGTCAATTAATTCAATAATTAATTGGCAGTCTTTTATTTCCGATTCATCAAATGTGTTTTTTTCCAGAAAGCCCGGCAACTTCTTATTTGGATATAAAATATAGCTATTTCGGTCTTGGTCATATAAGGGGCTTTGCTTTAATGCATTTAAAACCTGCACCACTTGTTTCGCATCTAATATTCCCGCGCTCAGCGCAGCTACTTGGCCTTCTAACATCACGGTAAGGTGAGATATCTTCACAGTTTCACCTTCAAATGAGGCTAAATTATATGCATGATATAGCCCATCTGGTCTTTGGTTGGATTCGATAGCGTGATCAATAAACTGTAAAGATATCTTGTTAAATCGTTGAATACCTTCAATTGAGATAGTGCGCTTTTTACCCCAAAATCCATGATCATATACATGCCAGCGGTAGGAACTTGCCGCTTCACCAATTTGATCCACAATATTTTTACGATCATTATCGCTGATTTTTGACGCGAGTAAAATTACATTTTCTTCCAGAATTTTCCGAATATTCTTGTAGCAGTCAATGAGTTCTTGCGAAATTTTAACTTCGCTAACTGTAGATGTATTTAATATCTTTTCAAAAAAGACCAAAAAGCGACGTAAATAATACAACGTAACCATCGAAACACCATTTCCAACCAACGCATTGTTCGCATCATTCCATTCAGGTCTTTGAGTATTCATCCAAATACCCGCTTCGGGGATAAAGTTAGATATCTTAGATAAAATAACAGCGAGAATTTTTTCAATGAAGTTAACATGGTGAATGTTATTATTTTCATCTTTAATCAAACAAGCATCAGATCCAATAAGTGTTCTTTCTTCCCGAATACGTAGGTCCATTGCATGATCGAATGTAATGGTATCCTTGGGATTGAGAATAATGTCTTGATATTTTTTTATTTTATAAGGGATATGGGCATAGACAAAGCATTCTTTATCAAATAAATTCTCTAATAAACCAGGCTTATAAGCAGTTATAAATTCCAAGAACTTCAACAAATAAATAACTTGATGGTCTCCCCAATATCCGATATATGCCCAAGGGTCATCTGGCTCAATAATTTCCCAATCAAAACCATCTTTACTTACTCTGTAAGGGTTGTATCCTTCAAACGTGGTTGCATTTAAGAATTTATAAATCATACTTTCTGCATAGTCCGGAAAAGATATAGCCAATGCTTCCCAATTTTGAAAAATATCACGCCAATTCCCTTGATAATCCAGCACTTTGCTGCCATCAGTTTCATGTATGGTATTTACATGAAACTGATTCCATGGACGCGAGGGATCCCCATGTCTTCGACTGAAATACAAAGGTAAATATTCCTTACTTAGTCTTTGAAAGTCAATATTTTTATTAAATAGATCTGATTTTTTTATAAAATTAAATTCAAATTTTTCAGGCCATTTTATCGCTTCTACTGAAATTAGTTCAAAAATATGTTTATTTGCTTTGTTGAGGTAAGATAGAAAATCTGATTTTGAAATAAAGTATTGATCATCAAAAATACCACCTCTCATAATGTTGAATAAGACATTGGAAAAATGTCTGGAGTCTTTAAGGGGGTCAGATGTGGTTTGCAATCCATCTGCATTACAAGCTAGTTTAAGGAGATTCTTTGTTCCTTCCATTACATTTGCTAAAACACCTTTTATCAAACGGTCAGGTTGTTTAAGGGCTTCAATTAAATGGATGACCTCACTGTGATTTTTATGAACATCGGCCACCATATACCATTCTTTAGCATTATTTGCAGGTAGTGTTAGGGTTTCACAGATAAAATAAGCTCCCTTTTCGCCTTTGTTTTCAATTTCAGGAAGGATGGTCATTCCATTCCTAAATGATTCTAATTGAAAGTTAGAGAGTAAATTAATAGGGTTGCGAAGCCCAAACGACCAAACAGTATTCGCTTTGAGTGCCTCACTGGGCTCCGCCCGATCCACAATAATGGCTGAAAGGGCGTAGATGCCCAAGCCTGATGGCACTACCAACTCACTTTGTTTGTAGGCATCCACCAAATTACTGTAAAAGTTTTGTAAATTGCTGCCAACTCCTGCCGGAAGTATATTCTGGAGACCATCAAGTACCTCAATTTGGCAATCTTCGGTGTTTAGATTAACCAATGTTGCCTTTCGAACAAAGCCATATTGGGCAGCATTGCTCCACTGGTATCTGAAAATTAGCCCATGAGTCTGGTTAATTTCTTCAAAAATAAGCTCATTTCCATAAACGCTTTTATACAAATTCCGCTGGGTTTCAAAATGACCTTGATTTCTCGTAGAGAAGGGTTCCCAGACGTAACTACCTGCCTTATTTTTACCTCGAATAATGGTTTTAGAGCCAGTATATTCGGCAGAATCTGCGATTTTATCTTCGGTGTAATAAGGAAAAAGCGAAAAGTCAGCACTTGTCCGACCTGCTGTAAGTCCGCCGTTACTCGAAATAAACATCCAATGATTCGAGGAACTCAAAATTGTCATAAAAAATGGTCTCATTTTATCAATATTACTAATTTGATAAAATGTAGTATTACCGAAGACAACCTGTTTCATTCTTGAGAGTTTTAGGAAAAAATGGGTTATTCATGCAAAAAATATTACATTTCCTGATAAACCTTCACGTAGTCAATGATCATTTTTTGTGGAAAATTGGTGCCCGTATTAGGCGCTCCCACATAGTTTCCACCTACTGCCACATTCAGAATCATAAAGAATGGATGATCATAAACCCATTGTCCATTTGCAGGAATATCTTTTTTGGTGATCCGATGATAGAGCAGGTCGTCTACAAAAAAGTCAATTCTATCTTCAAACCACTCAACCGCATAGACATGAAATCCGGTATCAAATCGGCTGTTTTTAAGGACATATTTTCCCGTTAACGGATTTGCACCAGAAAAGCCGGGACCATGGAGGGAGCCATTCAGAACAGAAGGCTCTTGTCCACGTTGTTCCATGACATCTATTTCACCACACAAAGGCCAAGTTGCGGTTTCGATGTTATCGCCCAACATCCAGAAAGCGGGCCAAATTCCTTGGCCATATGGCGTTTGAATACGGGCCTCAAAACGGCCATATTTTTGGGTGAAAATATCTTTTGTTTTAAGACGAGCAGAGGTATAGCTAGCACCTCCGAAGTTTTCCTTTATAGCCGTAATAACGAGATTTCCATTTCCGTCTAAAGCAGCATTTTGTGGTCTGTTGGTGTAGTATTGTAGCTCCGAATTACCCCATCCATTATCGCCTCTGCCAATATCAAAGGCCCATTTCTGAGCATTAGGTAGTGCTCCGGCTTGTCCATCGAACTCGTCTGACCAAGTCAGGCTCCAATTTCTTTCAGGTAGATTTTGCCCTTCTTTTAGATCGCAACCACTTGTCAAGAAAAAGAACAAAATGCCAGTGAGACCCCAATATATAGAGGTATATCTAAAATTTCTCATTGTATTTGTGGTTTTAAAAGTGGAGTGCATTAATTGTAAAAATAAATATTATCAGCATAAAAATTACTGATATTCGTCCCTTCAAAAACAATCTGTGCCAAACTTGTTCTACTTGTTAGCCCAGTCATTACTGAGAAAGGAATATCAATGCTTATCCACCGATTTCCACCAAGGGTCGGTGCCGTGTACGTGGTCGTATGATTTTTGTCGTTCCCCCCTCCAAAAACACCATCTGCACCAAAGTCAACAAGTTGGATTTTGAACGTTGCGCCTGCTGCGAGTGTACCGGGTATGAAAATATCTGCATGAAAATGGGTCATTGCACTGGCATTAATAACGGGATTTGCAAACTGGATTCCCACAAAATTAAACGCCGTATAATTCAATACATTGTCATTATTAATTTTAAAATCTGCAGATTGGGTGGTTTGGTAGGGTGCCCAATAACCATTATAATATTCTACCGGAACATTGGTATAGCCATCACTAAATATGGAAATGACACGGCTTGCGGCTCTATTGGGTGTTGGTGCTGGAACAAAAACACCTGTACCAGTGAGGGTAAGGCTACCTTTTGCCGTAATATCTCCTAATTTAGCCGTTATGGTGGTCGTGCCTTGTCCTACAATGGTTGCAACACCTTTTGTATCTACGGAAGCAACTTCTGGCTTTGAGCTGATGAAAGTAAAATAATGTGGAGTAACATTAACTCCCTTATTTTCTCCCCAAGGCATATTGAAGAGGACCTGTAGGTTGGAAACATTGGTATTAATTCCAACAAAGCCAAATTTATTTTGATTTTCGCCGTTCAATATGGAGGGTTGTGGATGCGCAATGGTTCCTAATTTTTCGAACTGCACTTCGTCTACCCAAAAAGAATATCCATTACCACTCTGATTGCCCGCAGAAACATAAAACAACCCTTTTTCATTTTTCAGAGCGGCTGGATTGGGAATTGGGATGATGACTTTTTGCCATGTAGTACCCACTTTCAGGTCGCTAAAGCCTGCTTGAAACTTGTTCTCGCCTAAGTCAACTCCAAAACCAATGGCGCCGATGGTTGCGGCCTCCGTCGCTTTTACCCAAAAGGTAAGGGCATCGTATTGTGTCAGGTCTCTGCCAACATGCGTAAAAAAAGCACCTCCGGCATATGTTCCTAAGCGGTCTCCTGCGTTGGGTACATCAAACCGCATGGATTGGGCCGTATTGTTATAGGTAACTTTTTTATCCACCTGAAAAGCCGTGGGTACAGTACCTGAAAATGCGGCATAATTCAAGCCTCCAGAAAATGAATCCAGAAAAACATCGGGGTTATTTGGATAGGTTGCAGCCGTAAAAACGCTGTCATCGTTTTGGCAACCACTCAATAATAGTGTGTAAAAAACAACTCCTATTACACTGAGCAAACGATTCATTGATTTATTGTTTTTCATCGAATTTCAGATTGACTGTGAATATGATAAATGGACTGCCCTTCAATTACATTATTTGTTTCCCAAGTTGATATGGACATAGGTTCTAATTTCCCATTCCGTACCATTTGGATAACCAACAGCATTGGGATTGGGTACCCATTTCCCATAAGCATCCAACATTTGCGTTGGATTATAGCGTGGGGAATAGCGGTCTAAAGTCCTCCAGACACCCCGTAATCCAATGCGCGTTCCTGGCAATGCAAACCAATCTGGCTTTGCAATTTCGGTAGATAAATCTGCCATTAATTGAATAGGGAAGGTCAGGTTAAAATCTCGGTGATAATCAAACGGTCCCCAATCATTTATTTTTGCCGAAGCAATTAATTTACTTTTATTAAATACGGCCCGCAGATCTCCACCAAATCTTGTGACGGTTCGCGGATCACTCCCGTTTGCTTGTGCAGTTCCGGCAAAAAGGTTGGCGATAATCCCCAATTCCGGACTAATCTTCGAGACCATTCTGGAATGTATTTCCCAAAGATCTTTGGCTGGAGGTGCCCCATTGAATGGGAAAGAACTTCTGCCATCTGGGAATATCCCAATTGCGGCATCTTGGGTGGTGGGGAGGTGACGATAAATAAAGCCCAGGTTCATTGCAAAAGGTGCATCTTCTGCGCGGTCGTTGTCCCACTCGTACATCCAAGAGGCGGGTGTTGGATCGTAGCTGAATAAGATTTCTCCGGCAATTTGCTCTCTATTTGCCCGTACCGCAAACGGGTCTGTGAGGATGTTTCGCGGCCTTCCCGGTGCGGGAACATCGGTACTGATGGGGCCTTCAATGGGTTTTTGCCACAAAAAGTTGGGAGCAATTTGTAGTTGGCCAGTAGCAAGGGTAAAGCCCGTTAAAAAATTGTACTGATTGCCACTTCCGCTGTCTTTCAAGCGCCATCCGGTAAAGGTTTTCGTTAGATCAGCGCCGCCGGAAGCCACCAGACCTTGGGCAGCCCCTTGGGCATACCAATTGAACTTCCCACCCGTATAGGTGATTTTTGCTTTTCCGCCCCAGTTGTCTTTGCCTTCAATTTTGTGCTGAAATACCTGATAATTTCCCTCGGCACCTCGTTGTACTTGGTACACCCTACCATTGAGGGGTTGGCCTGCCCAAATTCCACCTAAATCGAAAATGAATTTATTTAATTTGCGGTTTAAATGCAGCGTTACCCTTCTTGTTTTGGGTTGTGGGACGGCAAACGAGCTTTGTACATTCCCTTGTTCTTGTAGGTCTTCGTGATATAGGCCCGTCAGTTCCGAGTTTCCGACTTTGCGGCCATATTTGAGCAAAAATGCCGGATTTGCACCCCACCATAATTGTGGCCCGAAAGCAGCCTTGAAATGTTTGAGCGCTTTCTTGCCTTCTACTTCAAAACCAAGAGGCGCTGTGGCATTATAAATGTCAATCATTGGGCCATAATTGGCTTCAGGATACAGGCCGAAGAAGTCGCCTTCGTAGCCCCAGTGATAGTGTCCCGTTCTGTAAAATCCGTTTAGATTAAACCAGTCATGATTCCAATTATAGCTTGCACTATATACTTGCACGCGGTTTGCATCATCCAATTGCACGTTTCCATTGTCAGAATTTAAAACAACGGGTCGGCCTCGGTTTTCATAAAAGATTTGGTCTATCGGATTTTGAGCCACATTTCCTAAGACATTAAAGGTGACATTGGCCATCATGTTGGCAACAGGTTTTGCCTCTATCCCAACATAAAACGACTGCATATGATCGAACCCTAATTGTTTGGGGTAATCGCTACTGTTGGACGCCGCTGTTGTTGGTGTTGAAATGAGGCTCCCACCAGTGTTGAAGGTGGAAAACTCTGCAGTAAATCGCGATAGTTTAATTTTTTCGCCGGATTGTCCTTGAATGGCGGCTTTGTCTGATCGTGCCCTCAAGACAGCATCCATGATGTTCGTTGCCGCAAAATGGGCCTCTACTTTTGCCGCCGTCGTCCCATTTGTATAAGGATTTAGTTGATGCGCATCTTTCAATAAATAATAAGCAGCACGCGGATAGAGTTGGTATAAGCCTTGTGCATTGGTCGGCCCTTTTGCACAGATGCCAAACCACTCTTCATTCATGTTGTTCTGGCCTTCACGATAGTCGAACTGATAGCCTCCGTTCCCCCACGAGGCGTTGCTGTCATGAATATCCAAATTTTTGGTTTGTCCATATTTCCACCATCCATCACTAAATTGAAAAGTAAATCCGCCAATGGAGTTCCCTGCTTTACCCAAGCCCTTGGCATTGAGGTAAATTTCTTTCCAATTCTCTTTTAGGTAATAGGCTTGTGCTTTTTGGTCTTCGTCGTTGGTGAGTGCATTAAAGGCATCCGAGCCGAACTCTGTAAAAAGAACTGGCTTCCCGTACTCTTTTTTTACCCGCTCGAACAAGTCTCCAAAAGAAACACCACGATACACATTTGTCCCAAAAATATCCACATCCGGACATTCTTGCGCGATAATATCCAAGAAAAGCAAGTCGCCATTACACAAGGCAACCGGATAGCTTTTGTCAATGGCCTTCATCGCAAGGGCAGCCTCATTGAAGAGTTTATACATATATCTTGCTCTTTTGGTAGATTGCCTATCTGCCATTGGAATGTCTTCTGTCTCGGCACCCGACCAAAAGAGGCCGTAGTTATTTTCATTTCCCAAAAGATATAAAAGCAAGCCTCTGGTATTTTTATAGTTGGCCACCATCTCGGTGACTTCCTTCAGAAGCAATGCCTTGGTTTTGGGGTCTGCATAATCGGTATTGGCAACCCAAGCTCCCTCTATGGTTAGTCCATACCGACCAAACGAATGATTGAGCATGGTGTAGATTCCATAATTGTCGTAGATATATTCGATCCACTTTTTAGGAATGCCTGTATAAACACGGATCGCGTTTACGTTCATGTTTTTCAAGAGCGCCATCTCTTCGTCTAAAGCCGCTTTAATGGTTGCTTCAGACTGATTCCACAGGCTATAATTAAAGTTGGTACCAATCGGGAAATAATCCCAGTTCATACCATTCACCATGAGCGGCTTACCATCTACCACAAGGGAGATCCCAGACGCATCCTGTAGGATTGTGGTTTTGCCGGATTGTGCGAAAGCCATAAGCGGTAACGTGGCGAGGGATAAAACCAATAAAAACTGTTTCATACTAAAAAATCATTTAATTGGTTAACAGGCACTTTGCCAGTGGTTTTGGGCATTGGGATTTTGCTAACTGATGGAAAAGGGAAGAGGTCTTTTGTTTTCGTCACATTGGCTGGGGCGAACCAACTGATGCTCTTCATGAAACATTTAAGAACTTATTTCTTTGCTCCACCGAAAGCGCTTTTATAACTCTGGTGTTGAAGGTAAATCATTCTGGAGGATATGGCAAAAGGCCTCAGGGTTTCAAATACAGTATTTTCACCAGACATAATCCAGACACGAATACAGGGCAATGGTTTTTATTTTCTATACCCTAAAACTAAAGATGCTTTATTTAGGTTTTTTGACCAGATATTTGGATCAAGAGCCACGAAAAGAGCATTAAGACGGTAAAAAAGTAGCCAGACAAGGCGGCAAAGGAGGAATACGGGGAGGGTGTAGCCCTGTTTTAGGGTTCAATGGATTTCTTTAATGTATCGTGAGGCCGTAAAAACAAAAAGTTTTGCATGAAGCACGAAAGGCTACCTGCAAAACTTTGTCTTGTTATAAGCTTGTTTGGCGAGGACTATCGTACCACCACTTCGTCTATAAAAACCCATGCAGGGGTTCCACGCCCATTGTGCCAATCAGGAAGGGTGTCTCGTTTCGCTGTAACGCGGAGGTATCGGATGGATTCTCCGCCAAAGGGTTGAACAAAAAGATAGCGGAAACCCTCTAATTTTCGAGGAGATTCACCGTGGGTAAGGCGAGCGGGCATGCTCCATGTTTTGCCATCAGACGAGGTTGAGAAAGTTACTTCTTTAGGCAAAAGAATCCATGAACCACTTACCTGAAGGGTGGAGAGCGCCACGTCTTTTATCGGTTGCGGCGTACCAAGATCCACGACAGCCTCAAAATCTTGGTCTCCCCAACCTTGCCAAAGGCCATCATTGAAGGTAAACGACCCCTGTACACCATCGGTCAGGGTTTGGTCGCCCATTCCGGTATAACGCGGTGACGGTGGATGGGTGAGGGTGACTTTTTTTCCAACGGCCAAGTGTTTTTCGAGAACCGTAAATCGTACCGAGCGCAAGAGTGGTTCCCCATTTAATAAAGGTAAAATCAAGACATCGCCGGGTTTATCAAAGACCACTTCTGGGGTATAACGAGATGAGGATGGTTTCGGTGTGCTTCCATCAGTAGTGTAGTGTAGTGCCATACCGGAAACGTTGGCCTCCACTTGCACACGGATACTGCCCGATGCTGCATCAAAAACGGGCTTCATGGTAATAAGCGAGCGGTTCTCTGGACCAACTTGTACGCCCCATTGCCGCAGACGCAGGTAATGATCACGGTCTAGGCGGGCTTTAAAGTCGGCATAAGATCGGGGACTTTTCGTCCAAAGAGCTTCCGACATGGCCAAGAGGCGCGGAAAAACCATCGCATCAAAATTCGCGGTCGTGATGTATTCCGTCCAGATATTGGCCTCGCCTCCGAGTATTCGAGCGGCCTCCTCCGAGGTTAGTCCTGCCGGAATTGGTTCAAACCCATATACTTTTTCAAGGGGTAAACCATCTGGTTGCCCATCAAAATAGGCATGACTCGTTGGCGACGAGATGACGTAATTGCCCAATTTGGTGGCGGTGCGGGCATGTTCGATGTCGCGCCACGCCTGTACGGTTGCGCCCGACGCAAGCCCACCTTCCAAAATCTCGTCCCAGCCAATAATGGCCCGACCCTTGCTCCGAACATAAGCATCTATTTCTTTGATGAACCAACTTTGGAGTTCTTCGCCGTTTTTTAGCCCCTTTTCCCGCATAAAAACTTGTGTTAGTTCAGAGTCATTCCATGCAGTTTTTGGGGCTTCGTCTCCACCAATATGGATGAATTTAGAGGGAAACAGCCTCATAACTTCATCCAAAACATCTTTCAAAAAAGCCATGGTCTCGGGCTTGGCCACACAATAAATATCGTTAAATACACCCCAAGTAATAGGTATAGTTTTGGTCTCGCCAGAGCAAGAAAACTGCGGATAAGCCACAAGTGCCGCCGAAGAATGGCCGGGCATCTCAATTTCCGGCACAACGGTAATGTTGCGCAGACGCGCATACTCCACCACTTCCCGAATTTCTTGCTGGGTATAAAATCCACCATACCGCGAGCCGTCTGCTTCGGTTCGCCATGCGCCCACTTCTGTCAGTTTGGGATATTTCTTGATTTCGATGCGCCAGCCCTGATCCTCGGTCAGGTGCCAATGCAAGACATTCATTTTATACTGTGCGAGGAGGTCTATGTATCGCTTCACAAAAGAGACCGGAAAGAAATGCCGCCCCACGTCTAATAAACTACCACGCCAGCCAAACTTTGGCGCATCCTTTATGGTGACTGCCGGAAGGCTAATGGGGTGATTTTTCGGCGGATTTGCACCTTCAATACGTGGCGAAAATAGTTGACGCAGGGTTTGTACGGCCCAGAACAAACCCTTTTCCTCGGAGGCAGAGAGACGGATCTGGCCGTTACGAATGCGGAGTTCGTAGCCTTCGGCGGCTGTAATGTCGTCGTGACGTTCTAAAGCAAGGACAATGGCGCTAGCAGGAATACGACTCCCTGCCTGAAGGCTTGCCCTAATGCCAACTTGTTGGTTCAGCCAGTCACGCAGAAAAGCGGCTACTTCTTTCGCCCGCTTGTTTCCAGCAGGCAAAACCACAATTTTAGTAGAAGGCTGGAAAGTAAAAAACCCACTTTCGGGTGTAATGGAAGTGGGTTGGGGGATAACGGCTACCGTGCCTTGGGCCTTCAATAGCGTTGGCGTCAGCAACAAGCCCAATAAAAACAGGATGCGCATATGGTTTAAAGATTGGAAGTTTCAAGATCTTTTAAGATAGACAAAAAAAGGTCATCTTGCTCCTCTTTCCTTAAACCAATACGTATCCTGTCATTCATCTTCTAATCATCTTGTTTTAATTTCCGGGTCTTGGTGGTATCCGAAGAGGTTGCTTAGGCGGTGTTTTGATACCTTTTGGAACCTTGACTGCCTTCGGATCAATGGTATAAGGCAAGCTGGGGTGGGTCGCCGGAAAACGAATGGACTGGATAAAGGCGAAAAACTTTGGACTTTCGGCAGTAAAACGAGTAGAAACCATATCACCTGGGAGTTCGGTAGAAGTACTCACCTCGGCATAATATGGGGTTTGAACCTCTCCGTTTTTTGCAAACGCATAGATCAATTTATGAATATGCACCGTTCTTTGGTCGTGGCCCACCCTCATATTTTTGGCGTAGGTCAATTCAATGAAGAAATCGGTCAGAGGATTCTCGTTGTAATACCCATTTCTAATTACCCGAACGTTTTCCACACCTGTTTCTGTCTGAATATTGCTCAAAACGTTTTCGGCTAATACACGTACACTCGCGAAAGTGGTCTCTCCCTTACGCAGCATGGCACTATACGAGACATAGTCCTCCCCTCTATCAAACGTGCAATGGGTAAGTTGGTTGGTACGATTTACCCATCCGGCTTGGTTATTCACCTGAACGTCCCCGTTTAAACAATTTACGGTTTGGGCCTGTAATTGAGAGGTGAAAACCCAGAACAAGCAAAGAAAGGTTTTTTTCATGGCAAAATTGTCTAAGAGGTTTAACGTAATTGGTATAGATTTGGATAAACCATTAGAACCGTTTTGTTCTATTGGGAAGTTGAACTCCGCCGGGCAATGTAGGCCGTGCGGCATCTCGGATGGAGGAACCAGCACTGCCTGTTATTACGTTCGGATTCACTATGAGTCTTGGCCTAATCTGCAACGAATTTTTAAAACCATTTAATTGTGATTCATAGCTGTTGTATGCACTGATTGCTTGGTCATGACTGGCGTTACTATAAACGGTAAACTCAAAATAGTACTGGGCTTCTGTCTCCCCTACCCTAGATAAAGCGCTAATGTGTTTATAGGCATAGATAGCCGTTGGGCCTTCTCCATTAACAAGAGTCGTAAACCTAAAGAAACCATACTGTTCTACAAAATGAGGTCTGCTTTCTGTTCCAAAACGAACATTAGACAACATACCGATAATAGAAGTTCTTGCTTGTAGGTCTTCTAACGCTCGGCTGATAAGAGTTAGTCGGTTTGGCACTACCGAAGGGTATTTCCGAATAGAGGCCAATATGGTGTGATTTCGATGTCGTACTACTTGGAAAGTACACACATTGGTGTTTTTTTCGACCTGTGTCCAGAGCGAGTCCACGCTAACTGCTCCATCGAAACAAGAAACCCGAACTTGGGCATTCACTTGAAAAGCGGTCAAAAAGAGGAAGAAGAAGAAAAGTTTTTTCATGGCTTTAAGTATTGTACGGAATTGAATGTTGTAGAGTTGTTTCTCGCGAGAAGTAGATACTCAATATATCGGATTACGAATTAGAATGGGATCATAGATCGTGTGTTTCTATTCACTTTAATTGGTGAAGCCTGTAATGGTATTGCTTGGGATATAGGTGGGGTTGTTGTGCGTTGATTGATCTATTACATCCGATAAATAGCGATAAAATATGCAATTTAACCAAAGGGTGGCCTAAAATAAGCAACCTGTTTCAGCGATACGAACGGCCAGATAGCGGCCTTTTTTATCGGCTTTTTACCACCCGCATTACCTTTCGGAGCGGGGTGTGTTGTCGTGAATCTATCCGCACTTCCAACAAATAAACGCCATTGGGTATTTCCGGAGTTAGGTCAAGGATCTGGTATCCGGCGGGTCGAAGGGTTTGCGTCTGATGAATCATGCGCCCTAAGACATCGTAGAGGGTAAGTTTAAGCTGCCCAGCATGATGCATCGTCACCGGAACATATATGGCATTGCTAAATGGATTAGGAAAGGCGGATGAGACCGTAAAGGCCAATGGCTGCTCGTCGTGGTCAGAAGTTGTGAGATAGGCTTTCCCAGGTGTGGGTTTGTTGCTAAGGGTCCAGTTTCCCGTTCCATCCGGTTCTCGGCCAAAGGAGACATCGGCGGTTTGCGGGCCGAAGGTTAAGGCATCTACAATACTAAAAGTGCTGCCGTCTTTTTTAGCCAAGGAAAGATATTCACCACTTTTGCTGAGTTTAAAGTTGGCATGATACGTGCCTTGTGTCCGGTCTTCATCTGCAAAAATCAGGAGATAGCGGTTTTGAGGCCCCAACTGCGTGGTAGGGATAGGCCATTTGTCGGGTCGTGTGGGATCGTCCGAGAGGTAGTAGTTTTCCAACGAAAAAGGGAAATCTCCGGCATAGTACAACTCCACCCAATCCTCGAATTGTCCTACTTCGTCGGGAATGGTTTTGGTGTTTTCGGCCATAAACTCATTCAAAACAATTGGTGAAGCCAGTACGGGAACGGTCTTGGTTTGGGTAGGCGCTCCCGGAGGATAGGTGGTAACCCCAAGCCGCCCATCGTCGGCCTCAATATACCAAGACAGGCTTCCCGTCTGGCCCATCGCCGGAATGGTGATGGCATACGAACCGTCGCCAGCAATGGTGTCGCCTCCGGTTCCATCATCACGCATCCGTAAGGCCATTTCGGCTCCACCATTAAAACGGTACAAAAGGGTGAGGGTAGGGTTTGGTTGGTCGTCTTCCACTTGAACTTGCACAATGAGGGGCATATTGGGGGATAAGACCGAGGCCGATTGTTTGGGGTAACGTAAAATGGGTGAAATATTGGTAAAGGAAATCTGGTCTGTGGCGCTGTTATACCGCGTAGTAAGATAGGTCTTAAGTCCATATTTAACATGTCCACCCAAGGCTTGATCATAAGATTTTGTAAAGGACGTAATATCCCAATTCCAGTCTAATAAACGATAAGGGTCCGCCAATGCCGCATCCAGATTCATGCTATACAAGCGGTTGATTTCGGGATCTAGGGTTCCGGGCTTGGTCAGGTTGTTTAGGATTTGTTTTAGATAAAATAAGTACCGATACCGAAAGGCGTCCACCTTCAGGAGCCTCGTCACCAAGGGTCGTGTCTCGGATTGGTTGCCCCAGAAATTCACGTTGCGGTTGCCCCAGTCTTGACCCACAAAATCTATCCCAAAGGTGTTGTCGTAGTCATAGGGAATCCACTCAAACAATCCCGTGTCTTGGTTCTTATATAAGTAATAATTGTTTTTGAGCCACCAATAATTGTCCCATCCACCAATGGCCACATCCATCGCCAGCACTTTAAGGAAACCATCTACATTAAAAACTTTCTGAATTTCTACTGGAAAAGCGGCATCAGAAGTCTGGGTAATGGTCCGGACGAGGTCGCGAAAGTCGGTGTAGTCATCGGCAGTATTATTGGTCTCCAACTCATAGGTTCTGCGGCCACCCGAAGTGAATTTATACGCATTCGGATCCGAGCCTCGCCAGGCCAAATCAGCCGGCCAGAGGCATTTATACAGATTTCCATTGTTGTTACCAAAGCGAGATTGAACAAATTCTTCGTCTATATTTTCTACATTTAGGTATAAACCATAGTACGCTCCATTGATAAATACCCGAACATGATTGGCACGCGAAGCCGCCACACCAAATTGCCGGAAAAGATTCCACGCCAGCTTTGCCCGGATGATGGAGGGGTCGTTGTGTTCGCCGTTTAGGTTGAGTTTTTCTAAGCCATACCATTTCCGGCCTTTCTGAAAGGTATTAAAGGAAATTTTCCATGATTTTTTTTGGGCATTTCGCGATGTATTGCCCCGCACGCGAAATCCGACATTTTCTACTTGTTCCACCACCCCACGTCGTGTAAACTGGAACTTGGCTACGTATTCTTTGTCGCTAGTCACATTTGTTTCGGCCATGCGGAGCGAGTCTGGCGAAAGGGTAAGGTCTATGCGCGGCAACGAGGTGTCGTCAAAAACAAAGCCGGGTTCCGGAAAACGGGGTTGTGTAAAAACGATAAGGGGAAATAACAAACCACAAAGTAGGACGTAAAAAAATTTCATGGAGACGATAATGGTTTATAAGGATGAGATGAACTGTTTACGCCTTTGTTAGTCAGCCGTTCCAAAAAATATCCCTACTTCAAGTTTTCGGTTGCAGCCTGCGTATTTGCACAACTCCTATCCCCTTCCTGATAGCAACCAAAAAGCGAATGCGAAGTGCCTGTATCATAAATGCTCATGGAAGATCGAAAAGGCGATGATATCGTTAATCCATGTGTATGAGTTTGTTCAGGAAATCGGCCCACTGTGCGAAGCCATTTTGACGCACTGGTGTAGTAATTAGATGTATTGCAAGGCTGTGCGACAGTGCTTCTCACCGATACCACCGCGCCAGAAAAGACGGTGATAACCTACATAAGAAACCCGCATACAAGGCTACATTTCTAATCTGTTGCCGGAGTAAACCGTGTTTCCGGAAGCGTCGTGCTGAGGTGGTAACCTGTGTATGCAGGAAAGCCCAACGCCCCAATTTGCGGAGGGCACGCACCAAGATGGCATCCTCTAATAAGGGTTCGTTTGGGAAGCCCCTCGTGTGTTCATAAGCCGATTTTCGCACAAAAATGGCGCGATCTCCAAAAACCATCCGCCGGATACGAAGATGGGTACAACGGCCATAAAAGCGCATCAATAGGCTACCTTCATCAAACCGCAACCTAAAACATCCCGCGATAAATACTGGGTTATCAAAGACTTGTCGGATGTCTCCGAAAGCCGTTGGGGGCAAAACCGTATCTGCATGGAGAAACAAAAAAACGTCTGTCTTGTCCACTACTTGTGTGGCCATATGCATTTGAATGCCGCGTCCTTTGGGTGTTTGTAGCACCGTTGCGACAGGCTCGGCCAGTGTCCGAGTTGCATCTACCGAACCACCATCAGCTACAATAATCCGGAATGGCGGTGATTGGCAGCACACGGACTCCAACGTATTGAGCAGGTGTTCTTCTTCGTCTAAGGTTGGAATAATCACCGTAATATGAAGCGGGGAATCCGGCATGGTTTAGGTTAAGGTAAAATCGTTTATTTATAGACAATCCCCCGTTTTTGGGGCTATATTATAAGATACATGCCCACAGTGGTATTTTAAAAATAATCTGTAAGACCTTGTATCCGAACAATGCCCGAATTGGGGTGGTGCAGTGGAGTATGCACGCATCGCCGGAAATGGCCGCTATCAAAAAACGCATTGCCTACTTTGTGCGATCGGTGGCTTCTTATCAAGCCGATTTTGTGATTTTTCCAGAGTTCTTTGTGGCACCGCTGATGGCGCCGTATTTCCACCTTACCGCTGCACAAGCCGCCCGTGCATTGGCCTCGCACGCCGACGAGATATTGGACTGGTTCCGCGAGTTGTCCCAAAAACACCGAATCAACATTATCACGGGAAGTATGCCTGTCCTCGAACAAGGCGCTTTGCTTAACCGAGGCTACCTCTGCCACCGCAATGGAAGCGTGGAGTATTATGAGAAAATACACGTCACCCCCGATGAAGCCGCAACCTGGGGCATGGTGGGTGGAGAAACCTTCCGGGTCTTCGAGACCGATTGCGGGCGCATTGGCGTGCTGATTTGCTACGACGTGGAATTTCCGGAGTTGGGCCGAATACTCGCTTCCGAAGGGATGCAAATTCTCTTTGTCCCTTTCTTGACCGATGTGGCCAGTGGCTACCGACGGGTTCGCTATTGTGCACAGGCACGGGCCATAGAAAATGAATGTTATGTGGTGATTTCCGGCTGTGTGGGCTTGGCCGAGGAGGTGCATAATCTGGAAACACACTTTGCGGCTTCAGCGGTTTTTACCCCGTGCGATTTTGCTTTCCCAGCCAATGGCATCATGACAGAAGCCACACCAAACATCGAAATGCACTTGATTGCCGACGTAGATTTTATGTTGCTCCGAGACTTGCACGCATCTGGTAGTGTACGAAACCTCAAAGACCGCCGAACCAAACTTTACGACGTATTGGATAAACGAATGGGAAAAGCGCCGTAGGAGCGACATCATAATAGAGCCTTGGGGAGGTTTTGAAATGCGCCCCATTGAAAAGGACATTTCATCCACGCAGCATCCACCAGCCATACCAAAGGACAAATGTAGGGACAAACGAGAGGCCCAGCCGTTTTAGGAAGGGCTTGAGTGGCGGGGGGACGTCGGGAATGGGGGTAAACCGCCTGAGTCGTAGCAACCGGTCAAAAGCAAACCAAGTTAGAAAATGGTTGATTGGACAAACAGGGCATAGAACGGGCATATTCACCAATAAACCCAAGAAAAACAGCGTGAACGGTATCGCAGCCAAAAAACCCAAAGCCAATACATTATATGCCCACCGACGATAGACTAAGCCTAAATTAGGGAAAAGCGCAAACCATACTGTAACCCATACAAAAAAACCAAATCCGAAATACGCATTGGGCAGTCCAAAATACTGTGCCTCGTCAGATTGGAGCACTGCGTCGCAGTCCACCCGTGCCGATAATGAACAAAAGCCTGTTCCGGGAGTTGCCAGGCCCATTTCTAAAGCCGTAAAGCGCCACGTGAGCCAACCCGTATTTAGGAGGATCAATAACATGAGCATCCAAAATACCCGTTCGGCCCAGTAGTAAATGGGAGGTAAGGGTTTTGTATTGGCCATCAGCGGTATATCCATTGGTTTAGTACACCTTCCATTCAGAGAGAGCAGGAAGTTGGGTTCCTTCAGGCTCCACTTCTAAACGAATTTGTTGGGTTCGGGCGGTCTCTAAGATTACCCTGTTCCATCCCTTCCTGACGCCCCATACCTCAGAGGGGTTCCAGATCCGGTGCCAGCGTCCATTATACAATGCCGAAACCGACCAAGACTTGGGCGGGGTATCCCAAAACACCTCCACCTGCGATACTTCTTGGGTGGTTGGAAAATCGTATTGAACCCATAATTTACCACCGGATGCGGTCCAAACAAAGGGTTTATTGGTTTTACCGTCCCGTAGTAATTCGGCATTTCCACCACCGGAGGTTTTAATAAGGCTTTGTGCAGGCAGCGGAGGCGAAAAGACCGCCGTGGCAGGCTCCGAAGAGCGGGGTATCCAGACCGCCATCTCGGCTCTTCCCCGATGCGACCAAGCGAAGTATGGAATCGCCTTAAAGTTAACTTTTCGAGACTTGATGTGATTGCTGGCATCCTTATAAACCGCCTGTGCCTGCCCAACCAGGGTTCCCAAGCCGCTTAACAAATTGGCATCGTACCGAAACGCCAGTTTTTGGGTGTCTGGTACATACAAATGGTGTACCCGTCCGTCCGGATAATCCGCTCCTTCAGCCGCAAAAACAATGGGGCCATATTGTAGCGCCATCCGATTTTTGTTTTGCGCCACTTTTTCGTGTGCGGTCACCCGTCGGACCTGCATAGGCAAAGACCACTCCAATACATCGCCTTGTTGCCACATTCTGCGAATGACAGCATACCCACGCTCGGACGAAAAGAGCTGTATCTGACCATTTATCTTGAGCTGTGGTGCAGATGTCGCGGGTTCCATAAAGCGATATAGGTCGCTGGGTAATACCTGATCGTTCACCCAGCCGGGAATCCGGAGCCGGAAAGTGGCTTGCCCAGAACCGGACTGTACCGTAAGCCGAATACGGCCATTCCAAGGATATTTCGTCTCTTGTTTTAGTCGGAAGGCATGGTTGTTTACCACCAAATCTGCGGTACTGGTGGCAAACAGGTTCACATAAAGGTTTTCTCCGCGTATCCCATATATCAAGCCGGGGACTTGGGGAAGGAAGCGTGCCATGTTTGGGGGACAACAGGCACAAACAAACCATCTGGAGCGGGCATGTTGGCCTTTAGAGGCCAATGGGTTGTCGTAAAAAAACGCATTTCCCGAAAAACCAACCCCAGATAACAGGGCATTATAGAGGATCCGTTCCATGACATCGACATAGCGTGCATCGCCAGTTTTCAGGAAAAGCCGATGATTCCAAAAGGCATTGCCAATGGAAGAACAGGTTTCGGAATACGCCGTCATATTGGGTAGGTCGTAGTTGTCGGTAAATCCTTCACCAAAACCCACCGACCCAATTCCTCCGGTGAGGTACATTTTTTTACTGGTGACATTGTGCCATAACCGTAGGCTGGTGGTTTCGTATTCCGGATCCCCCGTTAATGCCGCGACGTCCATAATCCCCATGTTCATATAGACAAATCGGACGGCATGCCCCACGGCTTCGCTTTGTTGTGTAATAGGGATATAGTCTTGCGCATAAAAATCCCAAAGTTTATTTCGATCTCCCAAATGACCTCTTGCATCCAGAAAGAATTTGGCGGTTTTCAGGTAGCGTGCGTCTTGGGTTGTTCGATACATTTTTGCGAGGGCCAATTCCACTTCCTGATGTCCGGGAGGCATACGCAAACGGTCAGGCCCAAATGTATCGGCAACGAGGTTGGCATTTTTAATGGCAATCCGCATTAGCCGATCGCTTCCAGTTGCTTGTTGGTGTGCAATGCCCGCCTCGTACAGATGTCCGGCACAATACAACTCGTGGCTGCCTTCTAATTTTTCCCATCGCCTGACACCCGCCCAAGATTCGAGCCGGGTTGCACGATTGGTACGGGGCGTGTACAAATACCCATCGTCCTCTTGTGCGCGGTCTATCTGAGTGATAAGTCCTGCTACGCGCTTAGAAAGGACCGTATCTGGATGGGTTTTCAGGCTATAGGCTGCTGCTTCAATATTCTTGTAGGCATCGGAGTCGTAAAACGGATAGACCCCCATATGTAGGCCTGTATCGGCTTTTGCAGCAAGCCGGAAATTATGCAATGTGCCTTGTGCCTCCATCTGGTCAAAGTTGTGTGGAATGGTGACCTGGCGGTTGGTTTCTAAACGGGGGCGCCAAAATTCATCTTCTAAAACCACCCGATGATATGGAACAGCTACAACGGTATAATCATGAGGAACAGGCGCATGTTGGCAGGCACATAGGCTGCAGAGCAACAACAGGAGGGAATAAGATTTTATGGGCATGATGTCTTGGGATTTGATTGAAATTAATGCGAAGGCATATGAATCGCCAAATCCTACTCACTATTTATGATCATTGGATGGTGATACATAGAGGTTAATCTCCAATTAATAACCTTAATTTAGCCCTCAAATAAAATTATTACACTTTTGATAGCAAAAAAGAATGTATAAATTTATTAATGAACCGTAAAGAAATAAGGCAGTTGGAAAAAAAACAGGATTTGAGTTGTTTACGATATGTCTATATGCTTATATTCTCCGTACTTATTCGATTTTGGCTTATTCACAATCAATATAAGCCCGTTTTCTAACTCTATAAATTTTTAAAAACATGCTTAGCACTAAAGGAATTGTAGGCATTGCCTCCCTTGAAGACCTCAAAAACCAGACCGATCTTATTGTAAAAGAAGTAGTCAGCTCTAACGATGCCGTTTTAGTAGATGATGCAGGTGTAGTGGTGATTAGTCGTCAGGCCTATAACAAGTTGATCGGCGCTAAAAAAGTAAGTACAGGCCGCCGTGGCCGCCCACGTAAAAATGCCGATGTAACCGAAGGTTAATTAGTTCGGATTCCAAATGGAAAAGAGCGGGTTTGTTTCCAAATCCGCTCTTTGTTTTTAGGAATACTTGTGCTTAAATACCCATTAAACGCTTGATTTGCTCGATGCGTTGCAGGATTTCCTCGCGCTTCATGTTGCGGTATTTTTCAGGTAATAACTGCTTGCTGGTACACTCCATCACCGCCGCTAGGTTCTGCAGCTCCACCTCCATCGGATAGGTAGGTGGGATAAAATCATCAATGGTTTCCTGAAGGATTTCCTTCGTTATTTTGGCATCTGTTGCCTTCTCGGAACGGGAAACTGCGCGGAATTTAGCACGGGTAAAAATGGCCTCCATATCGGCACCAGAAAACGTGGCTTCTCCATTTAGGAAGGTTTCGGGGACCTCCTCCATCGAAAGGACCGTCTTGGTTTTCTTCATGGTTACGGTCAGTAATTCTTCTCTGTCTTCGCGAGTAGAGGGATAAAATAGAGCCAAATGCTCCTCGGCGCGGCCTTGCCGCTTTAAGTCAATGGGCATAAGGTCTGGGCGAGCCGTTAGGAGGAACCAGAGGATTTTTCCTCGGTTCTTGGAGTTGCTCATAAAACTCGCAATTTGGCCAAAAACACGGTTAGAAACCCCAGAATCACCTTGGTTATTACGGTCACCAAGCATCGCATCGGCTTCGTCAATCATCACGGCAACAGGCGTCATGGCCTGCAAGAGTGCCAGAATCCGCTCCAGATTGGCTTCGGTTTGGCCCTGCCATTGAGATCGGAAGTTCTTCAGTTTCACCATTGGCACGCCAATTTCTCCGGCAAAACAAGTGATGATAAAGGTTTTCCCCGTCCCTACTGGCCCATTGACCAAATACCCCATCGGCATGACATCCGGACGGCCACTTTTAAGGGCAACCGCTGCCTCACGCAAATGTTTTTTAACCTCGCGATGTCCGGCTACCATGTCTAAACTATAATCGGTTTCCACAAACTCAAGCATACCGAATGCTTCTGCTTCGATGAGTTCTTTTTTCCGCTTGATCAGAAAATCAAAGGTAAGGGGATGTTGATTTTCAAGGACATCGGCCAAAATGGTGCGGAGTTGGATGTAATTGAGGCCGGCAGTATTTTGTGCCAAGGTCTCGGGAATTACTTCGGATAGTTTCTTGAAGTCGGCAGTTCTTTTGCCGATATACCATTTAATAAAGGTAAGACGCTGTGGTTCTTCAGGAATCTGAATTTTTATTTCTGCTGTATAAGGACTTTGTACCAACTGTTGGTTGAGTGCAGTGAGGCTTTCTGCAACCAGACAAAGGGTAAAATCACGATTTAGAAAGAGCGGATCGTGTGCCCAACGTTGCAAAAAAACCAAGGCATTCCGGTCTTCGGTAGAAAGATTACCTGCTTCAGACATTGGAATGAGTGTCTCGGCATAATCCATAATAACGGCCACTCTTTTTCCATCTGCTAATCGAAGCCGGAAATAATTTTCCAAAACAGCAAAAACACGTACCGGGTCTTTCGGGACTTTTTGTGCATAATCGGTTCCAAAAATGGTATCGTAGCCCGATAATGCACGGTTAAAATCCTTCTGAGATTCTGCATTCCCAAACTGAATTCCGGCAGAGCGGTCATAAAACAGGATGATATCGCGTCCTGCAAAAAGATCCTGAATTAAAAATTCCCGTAACGATATATAGGTAGGATTGTCATTCTCGTCCAATGACGGAACCAAGTTCCGGACATTTCCATAGAGAATAAATTGATTCAGGGTTTTGGTGAAATACTTCCGGGCCAGTTCCTTTGCCCATTCGGGGTAATAAGCGATGTATTGTTCCACTGCTGCAAAGCCTGTTGGAGCGCTTTTTTTTGCCATGATTTCTTGGTCGTTAAGGGTTTGATAAGTCAATAAAACAGAATGTTTGGACGAGATGACCGATAGACGGTTTCATTTCTCCCTATTTTTTTAGGTGTCTGTTGTATTCAGTACTTGCAAACTACTACACGAACGGGCTATTATCAAATCTGGTTATCACAAATTGAGGCTTCCTTACGCTCAAATATCTTCTCTTAAGTAAATGCGACATTCTGAAAAAATAAATCGGCTTCGCGTACTCCCTCGCCATTTAGAAAACGCTCTACAGGGCCTTGAAGACGCACAACTCGATACGCCTTATCGGTCGAAGGGCTGGACTATCCGACAGGTAGTACATCATTTGGCGGATTCGCACATGAATGCTTATATCCGTTGCAAACTGGCCCTTACCGAGGAAAATCCAACAATTCGTCCCTATAATCAAAACGCATGGGCTGAACTTCCGGATGGCAAAACAGCTCCGATAGACCACTCCTTGGCCATACTGCACGCCTTACATGCCCGGTGGTCAGATGTCTTGGCCCACGTAGCCGAGGCAGATTGGAAGCGCCCGGTCTTTCATCCGGAGAATGGCCCCATGTCCTTAGAAGGTCTCTTGGATTCCTATGTAACACATGGCGAAATCCATCTGGCGCAAATTACAAGCCTCCGGCAACGCATGAACTGGATTTAACAAACTCAACCCTTTTGTAACATGGACCATAACCGATCCTTAGCAATTACTTTGGCTATTATTGGGTACTTCTTGATGCTTTCCCCTGCTGAAATTCTGGCTCAGAAAAGTAAGCCCGGTCAGTTCGATTATTACCTCCTTGCCCTTTCCTGGTCGCCCACGTATTGCGCCGAGAAAGGACAAAATGACCCACAGCAATGTGGCGTCGGTAAACAATTAGGATTCGTCTTGCATGGCCTTTGGCCGCAAAACACCAAAGGATGGCCACAAAATTGCACTCAAGAAGCCTTAAAAGACCGTACTTTGGCCCTGTTTTCCAGCCTCTTTCCGAGCGAAAAACTGGCACGCCACGAATGGAAAAAACACGGAACTTGCTCCGGCCTTTCGCAACAGGGATACCTGAACCTTTCCAAAAAACTCAAAGACGGTGTGCGGATTCCAACAGCCTATCAGCGTCCTACGCAACCTTTTCGGACCACTGCCGATGCCCTAAAACAAGCCTTTATACAAGAAAATGCCACCATCAAAGCAGATGGATTGGCCCCGATTTGCGCTGGCGGTGGAAGGTTCTTTCAGGAACTACGGGTTTGTTTTAATAAAAACGGTTTCCCCACAGGATGCTCGGATGAAGTATTGCGCGTTTCCAAACGATCTTGTGGACAACCGGATTTTTTGGTTCGCAGTGTACGATGACGCAAGAGAAAATGGTATGGAAACATCACCCTATGAACTTTGGATGGATACGGGCGGAACATTTACAGACTGTCTAGCACGACTGCCAGACGGAAAAGTCCGTTCGTTCAAAATTCTGAGTAATGGGGCATTGCGTGGACGCATCAACCGCTGGGAAGATGGTAAAACACTGTACTTCGAGGCCCAATGGCCCACCCAAGCATCTATCTTTGAGGGTTACGCTTTTCGGATTTTACCCGATAGCCCTCCTGTTTTGGTAGAAAAAGTGGACAGTTCGGCCCGGCGTATCGTCCTACAAACCCCTTCTCCAACCTTAGGCTTGGGAACCTTTGAACTAACCGCGTTCGAGGAGCCTCCGATCTTGGCCGCCCGATTGGTCACAGAAACGGCTTTGGGTATGGCCTTTCCGCCCATTACACTGAAATTAGGCTCTACACGCGGCACCAATGCCCTTTTGGAAAGAAAGGGCGCACGAGTGGCGTTGCTCATTACGCAGGGTTTTCGGGATTTACCGCTCATCGGAACACAGGCTCGGCCCGAACTGTTTGCACTCGAAATTCGTAAACCGCCTCCCCTTTATGCAGGCGTATTCGAGGTTCCGGAAAGGCTTGCAGCGGATGGAGGTATTATTAAGGATCTATCGGAAGAAGCCGTGCAGGTATTGGTACAATCGGTCCAACAGGGCAGTTTTGATTCTGTCGCGATTGCCCTGCTCCATAGCTACCGGAATCCAATACACGAACAATACTTAGAAAACGCTTTTCGGGATGCTGGCTTCCGCTTCGTATCGGCCTCATCGGCCCTTGCGCCCCACATAAAATTATTGTTCCGAACCGAAACTACGCTCATCAATGCCTATTTGGATCCCCTCATCCGAACGTATCTGTCCGGGATTTTGGGTAAACTTTCCTGGGATACCACGCCCAATTTTAGGGTTATGACCAGTGCCGGACATTTGGTCCGGTCGGATTTGTTTACTGCAAAAGACAGCCTGCTTTCTGGACCAGCGGGTGGAGTCATCGGATCTGCCCGAATTGCTCGGCTTTGCGGCGAAAATCGCCTACTCACCTTCGACATGGGCGGAACCAGTACCGATGTTTCGCGCTACGACAATGGGTTTGATTATCGGATGGAAACCCAAATTGGAGATGTACGCTTGCTTTCTCCTTCGCTCGCCATCGAAACCGTAGCCGCCGGAGGAGGATCCGTCTGCGGGTTTGACGGATTCAGGCTGACGGTGGGTCCAAAAAGTGCGGGTGCATATCCCGGCCCGGCATGTTATGGCGCGGGTGGCCCGTTAACCATTACGGATATAAACCTTCTGGCAGGAAGATTGGATTCGCCCTCCTTTGGCCTGCCGATTGTAACCGAGGCTGCAAAGAGTCGCATTGAAGAAATCCAGCAGCGTCTCCACGAAAACACCGGAAAAAACTTTTCAAAAGAAGCCCTATTGGCAGGTTTTATCCAGATTGCAAACGAAAAAATGGCCGATGCCATCCGTAAAATCTCGTTGGCAAAAGGGGCAAATCCGGCAATGTATAGCCTCCTCGGTTTTGGCGGCGCTGGTGGACAGCATGTATGTGCGTTGGCTGATGCACTTGGTATCCAAAAAATTCTTATTCCCTATCAGGCTGGTTTGTTAAGCGCTTATGGTATCGGACATGCAGCCATCGAACGGTTTGCACACCAAGAAATACTGACTAAGTTGCCCTCGATGCCGCGTCTGCGCCAATACTTCCGGCAATTGGAAACACAGATTCGGGTACAATTGTCGGAAGAGGGGATTCCTGAAGCCACACAAGAAATAGTATCTCAAACCCTCCGACTCCGCCTTTCCGGTCAGGAATCCTGGATTGAGGTGCCTATGCAGGAAAACCGACGTGAATTGGCCCGTGTTTTTAAGACTGCTTATGAACGTATGTACGGCCATTGGATTGCAGGCAGTGTCATAGAGTGTGTTTCTATACAAGCGCGAGGCCGCAATCGCCTGCCACCCGAAGTCTTTGCAGAGACAACCTCGCATTACGTTCCGCCTGCCACCCGCAGCACATTCTTCTTGGTCCAAAAAACATGGTTTGCCGCTCCAGTTTACCAGTGGGAAGAACTAAATTCCGGTGCAACATTAAATGGTCCCGCGCTTCTGGTAAGCCAAAATGCAACTGTGGTATTAGAACCAGGTTGGCAACTTTCTCTTAACACCCGGAATGTGGCGGTGATAGACCGTTGCTGAAGCGTTTAGCGATTCCTCATGCAAAACGAATCAACCGATCAACTTCTTTCAGGAGCACCGCGAAGCCTTAAACAAAAGAATAGAGGGTAGATGCGTAATGAAAACGTTTTTCTGAAAAATCAACGTGCAAATCCTGTCATTTTGTTGCCGCTTTCGCCAAGAATCCTTTATCGGCTTGGTCAGGTACGATATAATTTAACGGATTACAAAACTTGATACCAAAATCGTTGTTATGATTTCTTCCTTAGCCACGCTGGAGTCGCAAATTCAGGCAGAAGACCTGCACGATGCTGCCTCGGTCGAAGCCTTTCGTATTAAGTACTTAGGCCGTAAAAATGGCCTCCTTACCGATTTGTTTAGCCAGATCGGCAAGATCGCTCCAGAGGAGCGTAAAGCTTATGGAGCGGCTGTGAATACCCTAAAACAACTCGTGGAGGCTCGTCTCACAGCGGCGCAGGCATTTGTGGAGGCTGCACAGAAACAGGCAGTTGCACAGGCCATAGACCTTACATTGCCAGGGCGTATGCAACCCGTTGGAGGACTACATCCTATTCGTCAAACGATGGAAGAGATTAAGCGGATTTTTCTTAGTTTTGGGTTTGGTGTAGCCGAGGGGCCAGAGATCGAGGAAGATTGGTATAATTTTTCCGCCCTCAATTTTCCGCCCGATCATCCCGCTCGCGACATGCAGGATACATTCTTCGTGGAAGCACCTAACAACGAAAATGGTGGTGTAGTGTTGCGTACCCATACTTCGCCAGTACAGGTACGTACCATGCAGAACACGCAGCCGCCCATCCGCATCATTGCCCCAGGGCGTGTATATCGAAACGAGACCATTACCTATAAATCGTATTGCCTCTTTCATCAAGTAGAAGGGCTTTATGTAGATGAACAGGTGACGTTTGCAGACCTGAAGCAAGTCCTTCGGATGTTTGCCGAAGCAGCCTTTGGCGTGGGGGTAAAAATGCGGTTTCGTCCCAGTTTCTTCCCATTTACCGAGCCAAGTGCCGAGGTGGACATTTGGTGGCAGAACGAAGACGGCTCTGGACGGTGGCTGGAAATTCTGGGATGTGGCATGGTAGATCCTAATGTCCTCGAAAACTGTGGGATAGATTCCGAAAAATATACGGGCTATGCCTTTGGAATGGGCGTGGAGCGCATTGCAATGTTGCGGCACGGTATTACCGACATTCGCGTGTTGTACGAAAATGACTTGCGGTTCTTAGAACAATTCTAAGCAGTTTGTGACAGTCTTTCAGATTTAAAAAATATAATACGTTACATAGAACATGAATATTTCGCATAACTGGCTTAAGGATTATATTTCGCATGACCTTACGCCGCAGGAAGTGGCCGATACCCTCACCATGCTGGGACTGGAAGAAGAAGAGTCATGGACGGTGGGCAATACCTTTCCAGGACTCATCGTGGGACATGTCCTCGCCCGCGAACAACACCCAAACGCCGATAAACTCTCGGTATGCCATGTGGACTTGGATGGAAGCGGAAAAGGAATCAAAATTGTTTGTGGTGCACCCAATGTGGCCGCAGGGCAAAAAGTGGTGGTTGCAACGATTGGAACGAAGTTGATGCTGCCAACCGAAAAACATAACCCTGATGCGCCAAAGACCGAAATAACTATCAAAAAAGGTAAAATCCGGGGCGAAGAATCTAATGGTATGATTTGCTCGGCGATGGAACTGGGACTTTCGGAGGACCACAGTGGCATCATGGTCTTGGCAGAAACTGCGGTGACAGGTCAAACCTTTGCAGACTACTTAGACCAGCAAGGTACTTCCGAGAGCGACACGGTGACGGATGTGAACATCACCCCGAATCGTCCGGATGCCATCAGTCATCTGGGTATTGCCCGTGATCTTAGTGCCGTGACGGGTATCTCTGTACAAATACCCGCTGTAGATCTGCCAGAACATGGTGGTGAAGCGGCCCATAAATTCTCGGTAGAGATCGAGTGTCCCGATGTGTGTCATCGGTATGTGGGCATTCTGGTTGAGGGTGTAAAGATTGGTCCCTCACCCAAGTGGATGCAACAACGCCTCGAAGCTATCGGGCTACGTCCACGGAACAATATTGTGGATGTAACCAACTATGTAATGTACGAATGTGGGCAACCACTCCACGCCTTCGATTTTGATCAACTTGCTGGCCATAAAATTGTGGTACGACAAACCCAAGGCCCCTTGCCCTTTACCACATTAGACAGCAAGCCCCGTATCTTGCCCAAAGGCACCATAATGATATGCGATAGCGAACGAGAAGTCGCGATTGGGGGAATTATGGGGGGCGAAAACTCGGAAGTGACAGACACTACGGTAAATGTCTTGCTGGAATCAGCTTGGTTCAATCCAACAGCTATACGCAAAGCAGCGAAAAACATTCGTGAAGCAGACAAAGAAGAAGGACGCCTTTCTACCGATGCGTCTTATCGTTTTGAACGGGGTGTAGATCCTAACGGACAGGTCTGGGCAGCAGCACGGGCGGCGGCACTCATCGCCGAATTCTCTGGTGGGCAGGTGGTTCCGGGTATGGTGGACGCAAACCCTATTCACGATAGCTCTTTGGTCCTCACCCTGCGTCCGACGCGGGCGCGGGCGGTTATTGGCGCCGATATTTCAGACGAAGAAATGCGTCGTCTGTTAACAGCGATCGGGTTCGAAGTCGCTGAATCGCCAGAAGGTTTGGTATGTTCTGTGCCCACCTTCCGCCCTGATGTGGAGCGGGAAATAGATGTAATCGAAGAAATTGCACGGCTCTATGGCTACGACAACATCCCCTTGCCTACGCACTCGGCTACGCCGAACCAACCGCCAGCCCCCAATCCAACCGACGATTTGCGGCGTTCGTTGCTTCAGTTTGGTACGAGCATGGGCTTCCGAGAAATGTACACCAATAGTATGGTTAAAGCGGAACGGGCTCAGTTTTTTGCCGGAGAAACGGGGATAGTGGAAACCTTAAATCCCATTTCGAGTGAGATGGGTGCTCTTCGCCCGAATTTGCTGCTTTCGGCCCTTCCTATAGTGGCGCATAACCTGAATCATGGGCGCAAAAGTCTTCGCCTAATGGAGGTCAGTTCCGTATATCGTCGTTCGGAAAGCATGCGTGTTCCTGTAAAAGGCTACTACGAATATGAAGAGGCTTTATTTATTATGACAGGCACAGTGAATGCAGCCGGGTGGAATGTTCGTGAAGAAAAAGTGACCATTTTCGACGCTAAAGGCGTTGTCGAGTCGCTCCTCCGACGTTTTGGATTGGTACAGCATGTCCAGTTGATTCCTGAAAATGAACCTTCTGCACTGACATCGTATCAAATAAAAATTCAATCCGGGCATCAGATACTGGGAGTTGTGGCCCGCCTTTCCGACGAAACGGCCAAGCACTTCGATGTCAAACAGGAAGTATTCTTTGCCTCCTTAAACTGGACCGTCCTATCCAAACTCATTGGAATCAAAACCAGACGGGCATACCAGGAAATTAGCCGTTACCCAATTGTGGAGCGTGACTTAGCGGTTACCGTCTCCAAAAACGAAGCAGCGGGCGCATTACTCGAAACCATCCGCCGGACGGGTGGAAAACTCCTACAGGAAGTCCGTGTGTTTGACCTTTATGAGGGCGACAACATTGCCCCAGATACCAAGAGTATCGCATTTTCACTGCGTCTTGGAGCTTCAGACCGAACGTTGGTGGACAAAGAAGTGGAAACTCTTGTTGCCCGTGTCGTTAAACAACTGGCTGATCGCCATCGGGCGGTTTTGCGTGCCTAAACCAATGATGACCGGATTACCTAATTCCTGAGCGAAGGCTTATATTACTGTTATTATTGCCTATTTTCTTTCATCAGTCAAGTATTCGATGGCCCAAAACCGACCACATCACCATCGCAACCGGCATAACGATCGTAACCGTAACCGGGACCGAGACAAGGAACGTGCGCCTGCTGTTTCCGAAAATCCAGAGGCTCCACCCCCCACGCAAAAACCAACGCCGTTGCCTCCTTCGGCTCCAATAGCGGTTCTACAAAGTACCGTAAGCCTCGAACAATTGCGGATCAATATGCAATTGGCCGTTCTGGAGATGGAAAAACTACGTGCAGAAAACATTACATTGTTTGAGCGGATCCGAACGTTGGGAAATGAAATATCCCCAAACCGACTCTCGTTATCGGCTACTTTGGAAGAAGAATCTTCTTTTGTAAAAGACAAAATCGAACTTTTTGTAGGGGCATTGGATGCTTATGTCGCCTCCGAGTCCGAAATTCCATCTTCTCATGAAGTAAACGGTCCATGAATCAGCGCGAACGGAAGGTCGTTTTTAAAGTGCTTGGGCGAGATATTGCACTTCGTGTACAACACGACCACGAATCGGTCATGCACGAAATTATCGGAATGGTCAATGACCGTTTAGCCCAAGTACGTGCAAATCTACCAACCGAAACCGATCTGACAACGATGACCCTCACTTGCATTGCATTGGCCGAGGAACTGTATCACGCACAACTTTCACTAAACCGTGTGGATTTGCAGCCTCACGCCTTGCCCGCACCAGAGCCTATCGTACCTACACCAGTGAATACCGTCAAAACACCTTCTGTACGTCGTTCCAAACGTCGTACAGAAGAATAATCAGGTGTATGAATAAAACCTTCGCACGCAAAATCCAACCACACTTCGCAAGATATAGATGAACCGGGCCGTATTTTGGCGCGCTTTTACTTTAATTCTCCCCTTTCGTCATGCAAACTGTTGACCTTCAAGTAGCCCTCGATCATGGCCTTACCGAAGCCGAATATGGTTGGATCCTAGAAAGACTGGGCCGTATTCCCACCATCGTAGAACTGGGTATTTATTCGGTTATGTGGAGCGAGCATTGTTCGTACAAAAACTCCATTAAAGTTCTTAAGACCCTGCCTCGCGACGGAGAAACTTTGCTGGTAGGTGCGGGTGAAGAAAATGCCGGATTGGTAGATGTGGGCGACGGGCTTGCAGTGGCTTTTAAAATTGAGTCGCATAACCATCCCTCTGCCGTCGAACCGTATCAAGGGGCTGCAACAGGTGTAGGAGGGATTCAGCGGGATATTTTTACAATGGGCGCACGCCCCCTTGCCTCGCTTAATTCACTTCGCTTTGGAGACCCGCACAAGGCTAAAGTTCGTTGGCTACTGAATGGTGTGGTGCGCGGAATTGCAGGATATGGCAATGCATTTGGCGTACCCACTGTTGCGGGCGAAATATATTTTGATCCGGCCTATGAAGGAAACCCTTTGGTCAATGCCATGAGTGTTGGCGTGGTAAAAGTAGGAGAAACCGCATCAGCCATTGCCAAGGGGGAAGGAAACCCTGTGTACATTGTCGGCGCATCTACCGGAAGAGATGGTATTCACGGCGCAACCTTTGCCTCGGAAGAAATTAGTGAAGCCAGCGAGGCCAAAAGACCCAGTGTGCAGGTAGGCGATCCTTTCACCGAGAAGTTATTGCTCGAAGCCACCTTGGAGGCCATCAAAAGTGGCGCGTTGGTGGGAATTCAAGACATGGGTGCAGCCGGAATCACATGCTCAAGTTGCGAAATGAGTGCCAAGGGTGCATCGGGCATGACCTTGCATTTGGAAAAAGTGCCTGTCCGCGAGGCAGGTATGACGCCTTACGAAATTATGCTTTCGGAAAGCCAAGAACGTATGCTTTTGGTCGTACAACAGGGACGAGAGGCCGAGGTGGAAACCATCTTCGAGAAGTGGGACCTCCATGTCGCCCACATCGGACAGGTCACTGACGATCCGCGTGTGAAAATCTATTGGCAAGGGGAATTGGTAGCTGATGTCCCGCCAGACCACCTTTCCCTTGGCGGCGGAGCGCCACAATACGACCGCGAAACCCAAAAACCAGCCTATTTGGCCCAAACCTTGGCTTTTAATCACCATGACCTCCCAGACATTCAATCGAATGAAAGCGGATTGCTGCTACTAAACATGCTTTCTGCTCCCAATATCGCTTCCAAACGATGGGTTTGGCAACAATATGACTATCAAGTACGGACCAATACAGTCGTTGGGCCGGGGCCAAGTGATGCCGCAGTGGTCCGAATAAAAGGAACGAAAAAAGCCTTGGTTCTCAAAACCGACTGTAATGGCCGTTATGTGTACCTCAATCCCCGAAAAGGTGGTCAAATAGCTGTCGCTGAAGCTGCCCGAAATGTGGTGTGTACCGGTGGAAAGCCCCTTGCCATTACGAATTGTTTGAATTATGGCAATCCCTATAAACCAGAAGTCTATTGGGTCTTTAAGGAGTCGGTTGGTGGAATGGGCGATGCTTGTCGTGCTTTAAATACTCCCGTCACAGGTGGAAATGTCTCATTTTATAACGAAAATCCGGATAGTGCCGTTTTTCCAACCCCCACGATAGGAATGCTGGGGCTGATTGAGGATGTGCATACCCAAACCACAACCCCTATCCTTAAACATGTCGGAGACGTGCTGATGTTGGTATCGCCAGCCCTTTGGGTACACCGTGATAACATTGATGGCTCGGAGTATCTGGCTTGGATACACAAAAAAACTATGGGGGATGCACCCCATTTTGAACTGAACGAGGAAAAAGCGGTCCAAGATGCGGTATTTCAAATGATCCGAAAAGGATTGGTTCATAGTGTACACGACGTCTCGGACGGTGGCTTGGCCGTCTGTGTGGCGGAGATGGTGATCTTCTCGGAACATTGTGGGGCAGATATTCAACTCGAAAACGCCGATTATATCCGCCTGGATGCCTTGCTTTTTGGTGAAGCACAAAGCCGCGTGGTCGTTGCTGTTCCCGCAAAATATGTGCAAGACGTTCAAAAAACCGCAACAACCAACGGTGCACAGGCCACTCGAGTCGGAACGGTAACAGGGAACTCATTCCGTCTATCGGTGAACGGTATGGAAATGTTCGATTTTTTTTCCGAAGAGCTACGACAGGCATATGAAAATACATTACCCCACTTGATGGAGGTGGCTATTTAAGTGAGATAACACGCTTAAGCAGGCGATAAAATAAAAGAATACGTAAAGAATGTGGCCGTTTGTGGGATTGTATAAATAAAGTCCTTAAATTGTAAAGCTATATTAAAGAAATATATACTGTTTTATAGAACGCACGAGTTAAATACTCGTCTCAATTGTTTACAAAAGTCATGGACGCCAATAGCTTCAAGACGTTCTCGGAAAAAACGGAAAATGTACAGCGCAAGTGGTACGTTGTAGATGCCGAGAATCAGGTTGTGGGCCGTGTTGCTTCTAAAATTGCAGCCATCTTGCGTGGAAAGCACAAGCCCTCCTACACGCCCCACGTAGATACCGGCGATTTCGTAATCGTCATCAATGCAGACAAGGTTCGTTTTACGGGTAAGAAAGAAAACGTAAAACAATACTTGCGTTATACGGGCTATCCTGGTGGATTACGGCATCGCACGCCCGCCGAAGCACGTGTCAAGAAGCCACAGCAAATTTTGGAGCATGCCGTTAAAGGAATGTTGCCCAAGAATAGTCTCGGCCGCAAAATGTTCGGTAAACTTAAGGTGGTCATTGGGCCAGAGCACGAACATCAAGCGCAACAACCCGAAGTAATCACGTTGTAATACATAGATAATCAAACGTATGGCAAGCCCTGTGCAATATATTGCTGTTGGTCGTCGTAAAACTTCAGTCGCTCGTGTGTACCTGCGCCCAGGAACAGGTAACATGACGATCAATAAGCGCGATCTCCAAAACTATTTCCCTGTTCGCATTAACCAAATGGTGGTGCAAATGCCGCTCAAAGTAGCCGCCTTAGAAGGCCAGTTTGATGTGGTGGTCAATGCCAAAGGCGGTGGTACAAAAGGCCAATCCGAAGCGATCCGTCTGGGCATTTCGCGTGCATTGGTGAAATTTAATGAAGATCTCAAGAAACCATTGCGAGACGCTGGATTTCTGACGCGCGACCCACGTGCGGTTGAGCGGAAGAAGTACGGTAAGCCTAAAGCCCGCAAAAGATTCCAGTTCTCCAAGCGTTAATATAGGCTTGGTTGTAATTTATAAAGACGCGGCGGTATGGGTTTCCCTTACCGCTGTTGTTGTGCTCTAACGTGAATAAACCACATACTTCTGGTTGCCTCCGATGGGTGTTTGGCCCTTTAGGGCTGAATTTCGGAGATACTCGCCAGAAGTAGCGGAATAACCCAAAACAATCTAAACATTATGCGCGTATCGGTAGAAGATCTGCTTAAAGCAGGCTCACACTTTGGTCACCTGACCAGCCGCCGCAACCCGAAGATGCAACCTTATATCTTCATGGAGCGGAACGGTGTACACATCATTGATCTGACAAAAACCCAGCGAATGCTCGAAGAGGCGGCTGGTGCTGCCGGAAATATTGCCAAACAAGGCCGGAATATTCTGTTTATAGGGACTAAAAAGCAGGCCCAAGAAATTATGAAGCAAGAAGCCGAGCGTTGTGGGATGCCTTATGTTTCCGACCGTTGGTTAGGAGGGATGTTAACGAACTTTCAAACCATTCGTAATTCTATAAAACGGATGGACGGCCTGATCAAAATGGAGCAGGACGGTACAATGGATAAGTTCAAGAAAAAAGAGCGCCTTATGAAATCCCGTGAGCGCGAGAAATTAGAGCGCACCTTAATGGGAATTTCTAAAATGGGCAAACTTCCAGGGGCGATTTTTATTGTGGACACCAAACGCGAACATATTGCCGTTCAGGAAGCACAACGCTTGGGTATTCCCATTTTTGCAATTTGTGATACAAACTGCGATCCCGACCCAGTTAACTTTCCCATTCCTGCAAATGATGATGCCATCAAGTCTATTCACTTGATTACAGCAGCCATTGCAGATGCGATTCTCGAAGGTAAAAAAGCACGTGAGTTTGACCAAGCCACGAAATCCGCCGAGAAGGAAAAACGCGAATCCGTACAAGCTGAAAAAGAAGGCCGTCAGGGTGGTGGAACCCGTCGGCGGAGAACAAGTGAGCGGAAGGAAGAAGTTCCTGTATCCGAGGCACCTGCCGCTTCTCCAGAAGCCGAAGGCTAACCCTCTCCATAAAGTTACTTTGTCGGAAAGCGGCGCAATCGGACTTCATAAGTTCTCTGGTTGCGCCTTTTCCATGCCCACCCTGTGGGTATTTTATAAGGTCAATAACAACATTAAAATTATAGAGGTTGATTATGAACATCTCTGCAAAAGAAGTAAACAAATTGCGTCAGGCCACTGGCGCAGGTATGATGGATTGTAAAAAGGCCCTTGTAGAGGCCGAAGGCAACTTTGATGAGGCCATTGCCATCCTCCGCAAAAAAGGTCAGAAGGTTTCTGAAAAACGTGCAGACCGCGAGGCCAAAGAAGGGGTTATTGCTACAGCGATCACCGCAGATAAAAAAATGGCTGTCATTACAGAGGTAAACTGCGAAACCGACTTTGTGGCGCGAAATGAAGAATTTCAGGCGTTTGCACAAGCCGTAGCAGATTTGGTTCTGGCCACACAGCCCGATCATATGGAGGCCCTCCTAGCGACCCCTATGGGGGACATTACCCTGGCCGAGAAACTGAATGAAATGACCGGGAAAATCGGCGAGAAGATTGATGTCCGCCGCTTCGAAAAAGCCGTTGCTACGGGCGCGGTGGTTAGCTACATTCATCCGGGCGCACGTTTGGGCGTTTTGGTGGAACTGACCGCAGAAAATGACGATGCAGGCCGCGACGTAGCCATGCAGGTTGCTGCCTTAGACCCCATTGCCCTGAATGCCGATCAGGTTTCAGAAGAAATCAAACAGCGTGAAATGACCATTGCACGTGATCGCGCCATCAATGAAGGCAAGCCAGAAAACATTGTAGATCGGATCGCACAAGGTGCTTTAAACTCCTTCTTTAAAGAGCGCGTTTTATTAGACCAGCCTTTTGTAAAAGATCCGAAACAAACCGTTTCACAGATGCTTAAGAAAGCAGATGTGGATGTCGTGAAATTTGTTCGCTTTGTTTTGGGCGGCTAAAATAGGTAGGGGTTCGTGAAGCTCAAGTCATGGACCCTTTTTTAAATTTTCAATCTGAGGTTGGTTATGGAAACGTCGGCACCTCAATACAAACGAGTATTGCTAAAACTGAGCGGCGAAGCCTTGATGGGCGAACGGGCGTTTGGTATTGATAAAAACATTCTGCGAGCATATGCCGTTGATATTCAAGAAGCAGTTGGTGCGGGTATCGAACTGGCGATCGTGATTGGAGGGGGAAATATCTTTAGGGGTGTTTCGGATTTGGGGTCGGAGATGACTCGTGCCCACGCAGACTACATGGGTATGTTGGCCACCATGATTAATGCAATGGCACTTCAGGCCGCATTAGAGGAAATTGGGGTTTATACCCGCCTACAATCCGCAATTAATATGGAAGAAATCGCGGAGCCGTTTATCCGCCGCCGTGCCGTTCGGCATTTAGAAAAAGGGCGTGTTGTCATTTTTGGTGCCGGAACCGGGAACCCGTATTTCACCACCGATACTGCGGCCTCTTTACGGGCTGCCGAGATTGGCGCCGAAGTGGTACTCAAAGGAACGCGTGTGGATGGCGTCTATACCGCAGATCCGCTGAAAGACCCGAAGGCAACGCGTTTTGAACGGATTTATGGCATGGATGTGATTGAACGCAATCTGAAAGTAATGGACCTAACCGCCATTACCTTATTGAAAGACTCCAAAATTCCTATCATTGTATTCGACATGAACAAAAAGGGCAATCTGACACGGGTCTTAAAGGATAGTAGCATCGGAACCACTGTATATTGGTGATTATTCCAACATTGAAGAATTCTATGTTGTATTGTCGCATATATGTAAACCATTATTGATATGCTTTCTGAAGATTTAGATATGATCGTAAGTGTGGCCCATGATGATATGGGAACCGCGCTTAAACACCTGACCGGAGAGTTTAATACGATCCGTGCAGGGCGAGCCAATCCGGTAATGCTCGAATCTGTTCGGGTGGAAGTTTATGGCTCTCTTATGCCGCTGAACCAGCTTGCGAATGTGAATGCCCCCGCTCCTGATTTATTATTGGTACAACCTTGGGACAAAAGCTCGCTTCAGCCCATCGAAAAAGCCATTCGGAACGGTCATTTGGGGCTTAATCCCTCGAACGACGGCGTTGTAATCCGCATTCCAATCCCACCGCTTTCAGAAGAACGCCGACGCGATATGGTAAAGTTGGCCAAACACAAGGCAGAAGAAGCACGTATTGCAATCCGCAATTTGCGTCGTGATGCAAACCATGAGGTCAAAAAAACAGTCTCAGAACTTAAACTTTCCGAAGACATGAAGTTTGAGGCCGAGGACCAAATCCAACGTCAGACAGACCTGAGCATCAAGAAAATTGATGAAATGCTGCATCACAAAGAAGCGGAAATTATGAAGGTCTGATTTTTTGATTGCGACCAAGATTTCCATTTTGTATTTTAACTGTCCTTCATGCACCTTGCGTGCAAATGGGCACACAAGGAGAGGTGTCCGAGTGGTTGAAGGAGCTCGCCTGGAAAGCGGGTGTACGTGCAAAAACGCGTACCGAGGGTTCGAATCCCTCTCTCTCCGCACAAGCCGGAACATCATGTCCGGCTTTTTTTATGGGGTAAATGTAAAGATTCCACTATTCCATTATCAATATGATTATAAGCATGACAGGCTTTGGCCGAGGTATAGCCGAAGAAAAGCATATCCGGATCTCGGTTGAAATCAGCGCTGTTAACAGTCGGTATTGCGAGGTTTATAGTAAAATTCCTCGCTCTGTCTCGGTTTATGAGTCTGCTTTTCAGAACATGATTAAGAAAGCACTCGATCGCGGCAAGATCAATGCCAGCCTTCAGATGGAAGATCTTTCGGGGGACTTATCGGTTCCGCCATTAGATCCTGGCGCTGTTCGGGCATATATGTCGCGCTTTGCCGAACTAAAAGACATCACAGGCATTATTGAGGAAATTCGGCTGGAGCACCTGATTCGTTTACCCGAGATTTTTTCGGCGAAAGAAACGTCGGAAGAAGATGCCCAGCGCACTTGGCGGTGTATAGAACGGGCCACCCAGTCTGCCATTCAATCATTGGAGGCCATGCGTAGAACGGAAGGTCAAGTCCTGCGCGAAGATTTTCAACTCCGGAGGGCACAAATTGCTTTGTTGTTAGACGAGGTAGAGGTACGCGCACCAGCACGCGCCATTGAGGCCCGTCAGCGGATTCTCGACCGCATCAACCAAGTTCTGACAGACGAAAGGATTGATCGCGAACGGTTAGAATTAGAAGTGGCAATCTTGGTGGATAAAATGGATATTACGGAAGAAATTGTGCGGCTAAGATCACATTTTGTGGTGTTTGATGCCGCCATGGATGCTCATGAGCCTTCTGGAAGAAAACTTAATTTTTTGGTTCAGGAACTAAATCGCGAGATTAACACCATCGGTTCCAAAGCAAATGATGCGTCTATTACACAAGCCGTTATTAAGATGAAGGAAGAACTAGAAAAAATTCGAGAACAGGTTCAAAATATTGTATAGTTTAGCTATTCGTTCTTTGTATAAAAAAACATTATTTGACACACTGAAGCTAAACATCAAAAACCGTAGTGTATTTGGTAAAACCAGCTCGTACTGTAGTGGTATAGGTGGTATTTATTTTTTCAGATAGTGTGCCCGCAGGTGTTCAAACTCCGCGATAAAGCCATTGGCAAACGCTTCCGGGTCCGCAAGGATGGCGGTATCTCCCATAATGCCCACACGTACAGCACCCGACATGCTTAGAATGGAGATTCCCATCCCAATTCGAGCGCGGGTAGGTACCCAGAACATCATACTCCGCACCCGTTGCCCAGCCAAATGTAGGTCTTCCTGTGGCCCTGGCACGTTGGTTGTAACGGCTGTGGTTTTGTTGGCAAACAAATTTAACACAAAGCGTGCAATATTGGTAGGGAGAATATTGGATACGATCGCTGCGGCTTTAAGCATGATAAAAGGCTGCAAGGAGCGCTTAAACCGATCCAACCCTTGTTTTACTTTTTTTGCCCGCGCTATTGGATCCGCCGGGTGTAAGGGCAGTTCGAGAAATGCAATAGAGAATTGATTTTCCATCCGGATCTGCTCGCCAGTTGTGCGTAGGTTTACAGGCATAGATGTCCGTACTTTTGTTGGAACGGTCTGGCCTTTTAGTTGCAAGTAGCGACTAAAGGCCCCAGCCACACAAGCCATTAATACATCATTCACCGTTGCTCCCATCGCATTTTTTAGCGCCTTTACATCTATCATGGATATTGGGGCTGTCCAGCCAAAACGTTTTTCCCCATTCATTTTAGGGCCATGTAAAATAGAACGGTCTGGAATCCAGCACAAACGGCGCAATAGTACAGGAATGGCAGTGAGTGGGACTATGCCAAAACGAATCCAGACGGGAATCTGTGGTTTAGATACTTTTTCTAAATCAGACGGACTACCAGAAACCTCGTCAATCAAAGAGAACAAAATAGGGATCAGTGCCACCCCATCCCCCATACAATGGTGAATACGAACTACCAACGCCGATCCATCGCCAATTTTTTCAAAAAAATGTAGTTGCCACAGTGGGCGTTCTTTTGGCAATAGCTTGGATGCCTCACGCCCCAGATAAAGCGCAAGATCATCCTCGTTTCGTATTTCCGGATCTTCGACGGCAAAAATATGATTATTGATCTCGAAACAAGGGTCTTCCTGCCAGTAAAACCTTCCCTGCTGATATACCACTCTTTTCTTAAACCGATGGTATTGCATTTGTCCCGTCGCTTGATCAGTCACTTGCATCACATTTTTATCCCAGACCTCCATAAAATCAGCAAGGCGTAACCGATCGAACAACAATACAGCATTAATGATCATGGGATTATCAGGTGTGTCTTGTAACCACACACCATCTTCACCACGCATATGCACCAATTCTGGATTTTTCATGGGGGTTTTGGGTTTTTAGTTTAGAACATCACTGGGAAGTTAACCAAAAACTGTATAAAACAAAAAAGCCCTTTCCGAAGAAAAGGCCCTTTGGCAGGGAAACCAACCATCAATCATCGAGGTCCCACAAATCATCGTCCTCGGCATTTAGATTGGCTTCCGCGAGTTCTTCAGGTGAGACGGGCGGTACTTCGTTGTCTTTGTTGAGCAAGGTCTTTATTTTATCTTTGATCTCGCTACGGTACTGGTCGTTTTTGAGTAACCATTCTTTCGTGGCGTCCCGTCCTTGACCTATACGGATATCACCATATGAGAACCATGATCCGCTCTTGCTAATGATTTTATGTTCCAGCGCAATATCAATCAGTTCACTTAATGCCGAAATACCTTCACCATAGATAATATCAAATTCCACTTCTTTGAAAGGCGGCGCCACTTTGTTTTTGACAACTTTTACCTTTGTGCGGTTTCCCACGACATCAGAACCTTCTTTAATGGCAGCAATGCGGCGGATGTCGAGCCTGACCGAAGCATAAAACTTAAGTGCACGCCCTCCGGTAGTGGTCTCCGGACTGCCAAACATCACCCCAATTTTATCTCGCAATTGGTTAATGAAGATTACGACTGTGCGCGTGCGACTGATCATCCCTGTTAATTTGCGTAACGCCTGACTCATAAGACGGGCATGAACTCCCATAAAGCTGTCGCCCATTTCACCTTCGATCTCCGCACGTGGTACAAGTGCAGCCACCGAGTCTATCACCACTACATCCATAGCGCCAGAGCGCACAAGCGTGTCACAGATTTCGAGGGCTTGTTCACCGTTATCCGGTTGAGAAATTAAAAGGTCATCTATATTCACCCCTAATTTTTTCGCATAGCTGGGATCAAAGGCGTGTTCTGCATCAATAATGGCACAGATTCCACCGGCTTTTTGGGCTTCTGCCACCACATGGGTGGCCAAGGTTGTTTTCCCTGAAGACTCAGGCCCATATATCTCTATGATACGTCCTCGAGGCACTCCCCCAATTCCCAAGGCAAAGTCTAAGGCCAAAGAGCCTGTAGAAATGGCTTCAATTTTAGCGGTTGGACTGTCACCAAGCCGCATGATGGTTCCTTTTCCATGATCTTTTTCGATTTTTTGAAGGGCCATTAGCAAGGATTTGCGTTTTGCGTCTTCGGTGGATGCGCCAGATTCGGCACGGGAGATTGAGTTCTTTGCCATGAGTGTATGGTTTATGTGGTTGCTGTCTTACAGATTGTTTACGGATAGAAATTTACTTACAAAGGTGTGACAACAGTATGTCACATGTTGATACACACATTTATCACATGTGAAAACAATATAAGCACCCACTTCCATACATGCAAACGAGACCAGTAAAAAAGTGTCTTAGTCAGGCTTTTGGGTACGCCTCTGGCCCTCCTTGGTGGCGGCAAAGCTACGGGTCATGCTTTTAATATTCCCGACATGCCGAAACCTGAGGGCAGACCAGTCTTGGTCAATCGCAATCTGTCTCACGGGTTCAAAGTCTTGGCTTCCCAGACAAGCTCCAACCACTTCGCGGGAGAGGTCTGATTTGTACATTCGTGAAGTTTTCTTAGGATAGGCCAACCAAAGATGTCCGTCGCCTTTTAAAAGGGTGGTGATACCAGCCGTCAAATTGTTCAGTGCCCGTTTATCCTTGGCAAAAGCAAGGATAAAAGCATATGTTCCGACAGGTATTACATCCGGAGGGGTTTCAAATTCTTGTATTACCGCTGCAAAAGATTCCGGGGCCTCCAGTAATAGTACGAGCGGTTGGCCTTTATAGCCTAATTTTTTGAGTATAGGGTTCATACAGAGGTTGATTTATTATGGTCTTTAGCGGACAGTACCATACAGTCCACCTGTTGCCTCCATCCAGTCCGCAACTTGATCAGCAGTTTGCGTAACCGTCTGTCCGGTAATGTCGATGGTAATTTTTTCGAGGCTTGAATGCTCAAAGAGGCGATACATCACTTGTTGTTCCATAACAAACCGATCAAGGTCATCATATTGTACGGGGTTTCCGGAAACTTTCAGACGTTCTGCACGGGCTTCGGCGAAAGAATCGGGGTTTCGGTGTAAAAACACCAACCGGAACCCCAGTTCTCGCAATCCCTCTTCCAGCCAATCCAAGTCATATGTTGTCTGATGGTATAACAACTGAAACATTTTTGTGGACAAGTGGAACCGATCAACTATCCAACTATAATGGCGTTGTAGTTGGAAGAGTCGTAGCCAAGTCCGGTACGTCTCCATGGCGAGTTCCGCTTCATCAGGATTAAAATTAATCAGGCCGCGCCCCCAAGGAAATGGCGTAAAAGCACACCATTCGGCTGAGACCAGCGGCGCATGATAGCGATATTTGCGATGTCCCACCACCCTTGGGTGCTCATTGAGGGTAAAAGCAGTCTCGGTTTTAAAGGTAAGACGGGTACCTTCCAGAATGATTTTGGGAACCAGTTTCATGTGTTTCCTTGCGATAGATGGATCACAAAATACAACATTCCACGTCTTAAAAGAACAGCGCTTCAAGTTCATGTCTTTATATAAACGGACAAGGGTTGAATACAATAGATGCTCCAATCGGGGCTGTATTTGGGTTTGTTACACCACTTTTTAATAATATCCGGCGACAAGCCCTATGCGGCTCCTAAATGCGTCTGAATCCCGTTTAGGTATCCGTTCACCGATGTTTAGGAGTAACAATAGGTCAAATACAGAAAACGGTTGTATCTTATTGCTGGCACACAATACCTGAAACAGTTTTGCCTTATGCCCTTCCTCAATACGTATCACCCCGAACGATTTCACGGATTTAACGTACGTCCGCCCTATTTTGAGGGCTGGTTTTACAAAATAGTTACGGCGGATAAGTCGGAAGTTTTTGCCTTTATCCCCGGCATTTTTTTAGATAAAGATCCGACTCGTTCCCACAGTTTCATTCAGGTCTTGGATGGACATCATCGGGCAACGTATCATCGTTTTCCGGTTTCATCGTTTTCTGCCGAAAAAGATCAGTTTTTAGTACGCGTTGCTGAATCCTATTTTGACTGGGGCCAATGTTGCATTGTATTAAACAGCGAAGGCCGTACCATTAAGGGCACGATAAACCTGCACGGAGTTACCCCGTGGCCAGTATCAACGCTCTCGCCTGGGATTATGGGGCCTTTTGGGTTATTACCCTTTATGCAATGTTATCATGGTGTTCCCAGTCTCTATCATACGCTTTCCGGCAGCCTGTTGGTTGATGGGCGTGAAATCAACTTTGATGGTGGGATCGGTTACATGGAAAAGGACTGGGGGAGCGGTTTTCCGGCAGCCTATGTTTGGATGCAATGCAACCACTTCGAAACACCGCGTATGTGCCTAAGTGCTTCCGTGGCGAAAATTCCATTCCCTACGGGTACTTTTCGAGGGTTTATTATTGGTCTTTTATTACCGGATGGACGATTGCAGAAATGGACCACGTATTCGGGTGCTCGTCTTTCCAACGTAGGAATAACCGATACAACCGTTTCATTCGAGGTGGCAGACCGGCATTTCCGGATGGCCGCTGCCGCCGAACGTACCGAAGGAGGCCTACTTCATGCACCCTATGCCCGCGACATGATCCAGAAGATATCGGAAACACTCCGTTCTACCCTCCGGATACAAGTTTGGGAAAAAGGCCGCCTTTTGTTCGACGAAACCGGAGAGGTAGCAGGTTTGGATGTAAACGGTGATTCGGCTTGGGTGACCGACTAAAACGCTATTTTCCCCAAAACCCCATTTAAAATATCCAAATTTGGCCTTAATTTATCTTTCTCCATTTAATTCATAAACCCCAATCGCAATGGACTTTAACAACCTCAATATGGCCGATATGTTTGGAAAAATGGCCGATATGCAGCAAAAGATGAAAGAGGCGCAGGAAAATCTGGAAAAACAAACCACAACCGCAGAAGCGGGCGGCGGCATGGTAAAAGTGACGGTAAATGGCAAAATGCAGGTCACCTCGGTCAAAATTGAAAAAGAAGTTGTGGATCCAGCCGATGTAGAGCTACTTGAAGACTTGATTGTAGCTGGAGTAAACAAGGCTTTGACTGATGCCAGCGAACGCGCCAAAGACGCCATGCAACAAGCGGCAGGGCTTCCTACAGGATTAGACCTCAATAATTTGGACCTCGGTAAATTCGGATTCTGATACACATATATGCCCTATATAGATTTTTCTAAAGAAATACCACCGAATATTTATAAGATGCTCATTGGGTCGGTGGTGCCACGTCCCATTGCTTGGGTGTCTTCTTTAAGCGAAAATGGCATACCCAACCTTGCCCCTTTTTCCTATTTCAATATTGCCTCTATTAATCCACCCATTCTCAGCTTTTCACCACTGAACGCACCAACTGGGCATTTGGGGGAAAGCCGAAGGAAAGATACCCTCCAGAATGTGCGGGCAACGGGGCAATGTGTCATTCACATCGTGCCCCACGCCCTGCAAGACCAAATGAACCTAAGTGCTGCAAATTGGTCACCTGAAGTAGATGAATTTGAGAAAACAGGCTTGGCGCGGGTAAATTCTTTATTCGTTAAACCCCAAAGAATTGAGTCCGCACCCATTGCTTTCGAGTGCGAAGTGGACCAGATTGTTTCGTGGGGAGACCAGCCAATGGGGGGGAATGTGGTATTTTGCCGCGTGTTGATGGGGTATTTTGCAGACTACCTCTTCCAAGATTACAAGATCAATCTCGCCCTTCTGGATCCTGTCTCTCGATTGGGAGGGCCAGACTACAGCCGCGTCAAAACCGATGTATATGCCCTACCACGCCCCGAAGATTTGATATGAACCCAGTCACGAAGCCGGATCGTGCACGACTGATTCGGTGGCTCGATGAGCAGGTAGCGCGATTTGAACAGCCAGCATTTATTGAAAATGATCCGATTTCGGTTCCATACGCCTTTGAGGACCCTCAAGATCGGGCCATTATCGGTTTTTTTGCGGCCTCGCTGGCTTGGGGGCAACGCAAGACGACGCTAAACAAAATGGCGGAACTATGTGAACGTATGGCGTATCGGCCCATGAAATTTGTATATGACTTCCGGGTAGAAAAAGATGCCGCTACACTTAAAGGATTCAAACACCGAACATTTACAGAAGATGATGCCTATTGGATGGTTTTGTCACTCTCCGTACTTATCCGTAAATACGGCGGGATAGAGCACGTTTTTAGGCGTTTTATGACCCCTAATGCCTCTGATGTAGGCCCGGTGATTCAAGGATTTTCCAGCGAAATGATGTATGCCGTCTCTGGAATACCTGCGCGACTTCAGAAACATCTTGCCAGACCCGACGCGGGAAGCGCCTGTAAACGGCTGAACATGTTCCTCCGATGGATGGTACGTACAGGGTCGGTGGACTTTGGCATCTGGAAAGGTATCCGTTCAGACCAGTTGGTGATGCCGTTGGATGTCCATGTGGGTCGGGTTGCCCGTCAATTGGGTATGCTTTTTCGGCCCACCAATGATTGGAAATCTGCGTTGGAGTTGACGGAATTCTGCCGGATCCTTTCTCCCCATGATCCTGTTCGCTATGACTTTGCCTTGTTCGGATGGGGCGTGAGTGAAAAGAATGGAGGACTGCCGAACCTAATGCTACCCGAATAAGTTGGTTGACAGCTACGCCATACAGAACGTACACAGCCAGTCTTTGGCATCATCTCACACAACCTTGGTTTTGCCTACATTCTACAAGAGTTGCAAGTATTCAGAAATGTTGATTTAATTCCGTCACATTTTTTTATATTGTTTCCAAAACCTTCATATAGAACAAACCACGATATGCGCGAGGTTGTTTTTCTGCGTCAAAATGCAGACAAGTGGAAAAAATACGAATCGCTTTATGAGCAAAGTAGCAGGGTCTCGGCAGATGCTCTGGCAGAGGTTTATCTCGAATTAACCGATGACTTGGCTTATGCCAAAACGTATTACCCAAATAGCAAAACAACCGAGTACCTTAATGCCTTAACGGGCAAATACCACCGCTTTATCTACCAGAATAAACGCGAAGACCAAAAGCGTTTGGTTCGTTTTTGGGTAGATGAAGTACCAGAAATGATGTACACTTATCGCTATAACCTTTTGCTCGCTTTTGGGATTTTTATGCTGGCGGTTGGTATTGGTGTGGTATCGGTATTGGAGGGCGAGCGGTTTGTGCGTATTGTCCTCGGCGATGCCTATGTGGATATGACCTTGGACAATATTGCGAAAGGCGACCCTATGGGCGTGTATAAATTCTCCAGCGAGTGGGATATGTTTTTGGGTATTGCCTATAACAATGTGATGGTAGCCCTACGGGCATATGCTTTTGGCTTGTTGATTTCGTTCGGGACAGGTATATTCATGTTTTATAATGGTATAATGCTTGGCTCTTTTCTCACCTTTTTTGCTATGCGAAACCTGCTTTGGGAATCCACGCTGGTCATTTGGATACATGGAACATTAGAGATTTCGGTAATTGTAGTGGCGGGATGTGCTGGTTTTGTCTTAGGTAATAGTATTCTTTTCCCTGGAACCTTTCCCCGAAGTGCCTCGTTGATGCGAGGCGCAAAGGAAGGTATGAAGATCGTTATCGGAACAGTGCCAATTTTTATTGTCGCGGCCTTTCTGGAAGGCTTTGTAACCCGCCACACCGAAATGCCCGTCTTCTTATCCCTCGCTATTATCGGCGGATCGGCGGCTTTCATTCTGTGGTATTTTGTGTGGTATCCCTATCGCCGCTTCGGTCAAGGCCATTGGAGGGAAGCGATCCAAAATCGTTTGACCACAACCCTGTCTTTAAACAATTCAAAAACAACTACATAAAAACTCATGAGATCTGTTGACTTTAAAAAAACGCGGGCATTAGGCGACGTCATCAACGATACTTTCACCTTTGTTCGAGAAAACCTGCAACCGTTAGGTCGGGCTTTGGTCTTGTTTGTATTGCCACCGTTGCTTTTTGGAGCAGTAATTGCCACCGGGATGTCAGGGGAGTTATTGGCTAAGATGATGAATCCAAAGATGATGGAAGAGAATCCGGGGGCCTTACTTGATCTTTATAGCCAAACCTTCCTTACGCCTTACTTTGCGTTGTCGTTATTGGCTTTACTAATCGGTTATTTATTGCTTTATGGGGTAACCATTACGTTCATTCAACAATATATATGCGGCGGCTCCTTAGAGTCTTCCGACATTTGGCAAAACATGCAAGGCAAGCTGGGGCGAATTCTTTCTACGGTTCTTGGCGGGGGAATTTTGTTCTTTCTGTTGTTTCTTGTGTTGTATATGATACTGATTTTCGCCATTTTAGGTTTGTCAACCTTGGGTGGTGGTGGCGCATTTGCAGCAGGGCTTTTTGCTTGTTGCGGCGTTATTTTCTTAGTCATAGCAGTACTTTTTGCAGGATTGGTCTTCCAGCTTATAATCCCCATTCGGATGGAAAAGCCAGAAATAGGAATTTTTGAATCTATCTCTTATGCACGGGGCTTGTTAGTAGGTCGTTGGTGGCAAGGGGTGGGCTTACTTTTCTTGATGTATGTGATTGTGATGGTGATGGGGCTAATTTTTACCATTCCCGCAACCATTATTACCACGTTTGCTGGTGTGGCCGTAGTATCGGAAATGGGGATTATCTGGAAGGTACTCTTCTATATCACCAATGTCATTAGTCAAGTGGGCAGTTTATTACAGGCGATGATTATTATTTCGTTTTTCCTCTATTTCTATAGTTTGGTGGAGGAAAAAGAAGGCGCTGGGTTGTCGGAACGAATTGACGAGATATTGTGATGCAACAAATGCGGATTTGGTGGTGGTTGTGGATTTTTTGGCCTTGTATAACAACGGCCCAAGAAGTGGTTTTGTCTGATTCATTGGTTTGGCGCACCCCTGAGGCGACAACATTAGACCGCCTCAAGGCCGATATTCCCTTGCCTGTTGTGAAACCCGTAGCACCAGCACCCACCTTTTGGACCAATCTCTTTGATGGTATAGACTGGATTTTGCAGCAAGTATTTGGGACACGTGGTAAACAGACCTTTTGGCGAATTACGCCAATTGTTGTCTTCCTGCTGCTGCTGTTTTTTCTCTTGTGGCGGGCAACGGGCATGGACCGTACAGGGCTTTTTTATGGAACTGGTGGCCCGTCTGGGGTGGGTAAAATGATAGGAGTCGTGTCGCTAAGTCAGATCAATTTTGAGCAAGAAATCCGGAAAGCAGAATCACAAATGTATTTCCGAGAGGCTGTTCGGTGGCAGTATCTGCAACTCCTGCATCGGTTGGAAGAACGGGGGTTGATTGTCTGGAAACCAGACAAAACCAATGCCGATTATGTGGCTGAGATGCGTGAAACAGCGGCCATTCGGTCTTTTCAGGATGCAACACGGCATTTTGAATATGTCTGGTATGGTGAATACACACCCAACGAAGCCGACTACCGTAGCATCGTAGGAATATTTAACACCCTGAACAAACCAAACCCGTAGCCCACATGAATCTTAGCCGCACAGACCGCACTTTATGGGCTTTGCTCGGGTTGGGCGTGGTATTTTATGTGTGGTATGAACTGAGTCGCCCAGTTCCACCGGATTGGCGTCCTACGTTTTCGCCCAAAGACAAAATCCCTTATGGCCTTTATGCTTTAGACAAAGTTTTGCCGCAAGCGTTTACGAAGCAAGCCATCCACCGTACCAACAGGTCGGCCTATGAAGTGCTTACCGAACTCAACGGACAAAAAAAGCAAAATACCAATTTTGTTTGGGTTAATGTGGGTGTAGATCTTACCCCCACGACCATAAAAGCCTTAAAGCAATACATTAGAAGGGGGAATTCGGCGCTTGTTTCCTCCTACTATTGGCCCCCAACCCTAAAAGACTCGTTAAACGTGACAGTGGGGTACGGAAATGAGATGCCAGGGGCAGAAGCCCTCAACCAATATACAAAGGCCGCTTCCGAGTTTTCCGACACATCCGCTGTTAAATTGCGCCACAACCGCTTTTCGGGCAAGGGGTTTTGGTTCCCATCTTTTATGGTACAGATGCCCTTTAGCCGATTCGATTCCACCCAAACGGTTATTTTGGGAGACTATTTTTTTGCTGGAAGTACGCCTGAAGTCTCTTATCCCAATTTAATTCAGAAAAAGATAGGAAAAGGTACCCTGTTCTTACACACCCATCCATATGCCTTTACCAACTATGGCTTGCTGAAAGGGCAGAATGCAGCGTATGCTTTTGGGGTACTGTCACACTTGCCCCTTCGGGAGACATATGTGGACTTTTACCGTCGGGGAAGCGCCAGTGATGAGTCTCGTTTGCAATATGTATGGCGTTCCGAGGGGCTACGGTGGGCCATGTATGGCCTGTTAACCTTGCTCGGACTGTACCTTTTTTCTGGTAGCAAGCGACGCCAGCGGGCCATTCCGGTCTGGGAAGCACCACGAAATACCACCCTCGATTTTGTGCAGGCCCTCGGACGCTTATATTATCGAAAAAAAGACCACAAAGACTTGGCGGAACGGAAAATCATGTATTTTATGGAATCTATCCGGCATCGGTATCAGGTACAAACAACCGATCTAAACGAGGCTTTTTTTGAGCAACTCGCGGCCAAGTCCGGTCACCGAAAAGAAGAAGTGGCTTCCTTGTTCCGGTTCTTTGACCATCTTCGGGCAAAAGCCAGTCTAACCAATGAAGACCTGCGCGAGCTCACCCGCCGTCTCTACCGTTTTTGAACCTCCTTCATTAAGATACACCCAGCCTTATGTCTCCTGATCAAGCCTATGCCAACCGTACAGACCTAACTGCCTTAAGCGAGGCAGTGGAAAACATCAAAAGCGAAATCGGTAAAATCATCATTGGCCAAACAGGCATGGTGGATATGCTGATTGCCGCATTACTGGCCAATGGCCATGTTTTGATAGAAGGTGTGCCTGGTGTAGCCAAAACCATGACCGCCAAACTGCTTGCTCGCACAGTCTCTGTCGGGTTTTCACGGATACAGTTTACGCCCGACCTCTTGCCTTCCGACGTTCTTGGAACGGCCATTTTCGATCCCAAATCATTGGCCTTTACCTTTCGGAGAGGCCCCATTTTTGGAAATTTGGTGCTTGTGGACGAGATCAACCGCGCACCCGCCAAAACCCAAGCGGCGCTTTTCGAGGTGATGGAAGAGCGGCAGGTGACCGTGGATGGAACCACATATCCTATGCAACAACCGTTTATGGTACTTGCCACCCAAAATCCGGTAGAACACGAGGGTACCTATCGCTTACCAGAAGCCCAATTAGACCGTTTCCTCTTTAAGATTCTCGTGGATTACCCCACGATAGACGAGGAAGTACAGATTCTTTCCGGTTTTCACGCTCGGCAGGGCATGAACAATGTGGCGTCTCTCACGCCCCTACTTTCCGGAAGCACCGTACAACAGCTACAAGTGGTGGTACAGTCCTTGCATGTAGAAGAAAAAATCTTACGCTACATGGCCCAAATCACCACCAATACCCGTAACAACCCGGCTTTATATCTTGGTGCATCGCCCCGTGCTTCACTGGCATTGCTTACTGGTTCAAAAGCCTTTGCAGCCCTTCGTGGACGCGACTTTGTGACTCCGGAGGACGTGCAAGCAGTGGCTTACCCGGTACTACGACATCGGATCCAACTTTCACCGGAGCGCGAAATGGAAGGTAGCACACCCGACCAAGTGATAAAGTCCTTAATCGAAAAAGTGGAAGTGCCGCGTTAAAACCTCGTTTACCCTCAATTTTTCCGGCTTATGAAACATCTGATGCTCTTTTTTCTGCTCTTTATGAGCGCCTGTACGGTCCTCCGGCCAGAGATGAACGGCAAACCCAAAACCCCACAAAAACGGACCATTGCCTCGATAGACTCGTTGTTCAATGATCCGGCGTTTGCCCACGCGCATTGGGGTGTTTTAGTTAAATCTCTAAGAACTGGCGAGATTTGGTACGAGCGAAATGCAGACAAGATGTTTATGCCCGCATCAAACGAAAAAATAATTACCGGAGCCGTTTCTTTACAAAAATTAGGGCCAGACTTCCAGTATGTTACCACCGTCGGGCACCGGGGAAGCATAACCAATGGTATTCTGAAAGGTGATTTGGTGGTATTTGGCAGTGGTGATCCTTCTTTTAATTTCCGCTTTTGGGGGGATAACCGGGCGGTTCTGACAAAGTGGGCGAAAGAATTAAAAGCAAAAGGCCTACGCGAAATTTCAGGCGATCTGATTGGCGATGACAATGCCTTTGAAGATTATCCCTATGGTAGTGGATGGCCCTATGATGACTTTGAATATTATTATTCCGCCGAAATCGGGGCTTTTCAGTTAAACGAAAACTACATAGACCTGGAAATTACACCTCCGCGCATCGCTGGCGAAGCCATGAAAGTCCAGCCCAGCACACCCAGCAATTATTACACATTAGAAAACAACTTAAAGGTTGTGCCCAATGGAGCCTCCACAGTAACCGTTTCACGCGCCTTTGGTAGCAACCGAATCGTGCTGAAAGGCCAAGTGGTCCTTGGTGGTAGAACCATCTCCGATGCTGTCACCATTACCAATCCTACCCTGTTTTTTATGACCGTGCTCAAGGAATCCTTAGAGGCCGAAGGCATTAAGGTTACAGGTACCGTTCGCGATTGTGATGACATTTCCGGCTATGCCCTTAAGCCAACCGAGGTTACCGTTCTCCTGAAAGAGCAATCACCACCATTCACCAAGTTACTCTCCGAAATGATGAAAGTGAGCCAAAACCTTTATGCAGAGACTTTTACCCACACCTTGGGATGGCATAGTACGGGCGTTGGAAGTTTCGAGGCAGGCAGAACCATTGTTCAGCAACAATTGGCCGAGTGGGGCATTGCGGCAAATAACTATGTGTATGCTGATGGAAGTGGCCTCTCGCGATACAACTACACCAATCCTCGAACTTTGGTGAGTATCCTCTCGGCCATGCGTAATTCCCCTCATTGGGCTGTTTTTCGAGATTCCATGCCCATTGCCGGAGAAGATGGCACCCTCCGAAACCGCATGAAAACAGGCCCCGCTTTCAAAAATGTACGCGCCAAAACAGGAACCATCGCGAATACCCGTGGTCTTTCTGGCTACCTAACCACTGCCGACGGTGAAGAGCTGGCGTTTTCGTTCCTCGTAAATGGCCATCTGCTCTCTTCCCGCGATACCGACCGCATCACCGACACCGCAGCCCAGATATTAGCAGGGCTAAGGCGATAAAAAATATCGTTCTACTTCAAGTCACCCATTTGTAACCCACTTGGGCATAGAGACGTCTTGTAAGTGTTTATTTCTCCCAAAACCACGTAAACATGAATAAAGTCCGTGTTCCGTTCTTCCTCATAGGGCTGCTGTGGGTCTTTAGCCCCAAGGTACATGCCCAGTACTGGGTTGATCCTAGCGATAACCGCTTGAACAACTCGCAATTCCGTCCGCTTTCCGACTGGCCAACCCCTACCGAGTACCGCACGGCCTCTGGCTCTCCCGGCCCGAAATACTGGCAACAACGGGTGGATTATAAAATTGAGGCCTCCTTAGACACGCTCAATCACCGGATTACGGGCAAGGAACGCATCACATACCGAAACAACTCGCCCGATGTATTGCGCTATATCTGGATGCAATTGGACCAGAATCTAATGTCGAAAGAACATAGTCGTACCTACCAAACGACGGGCGCACTTCCTCAGTCCATTCCTCCCGCCGCAAGGCGATTTCTGAATGTGGATCCATTTGACGGCGGTTTTAATATCACCCGTGTGCAAGTAGTAGATGGCGCCGGAAAACGTCAAAATATGGACTACCGCATCAACAATACCATTATGAAGGTGCAACTATTGCAACCGCTCCAACCGGGTGGAACAGTGGTTTTTGAGGTAGATTGGAATCATGTAGTCCCCGACGATGGGCGTGGTGCTAAGGAAAAAACCAAATTCGGTTGGCACTATGTGAACGCACAATGGTATCCCCGCGTCTCGGTATATGATGATGTTAATGGCTGGCAAACCGATCAATTCTTGGGACGAGGCGAGTTTTATCTGGAGTTTGGTAATTTTGATGTAAGCCTTACAGTACCTTGGAACGTAATTGTGGACGCTACTGGAACCCTTCAAAACCCAATCGAAACCCTGACCGCCGAGCAACGCAACCGTCTGGCGCAGGCTTATCAGGTAACAGATCTGGTGAAGAATAGCCCCGTTTTTATTATCAAACCCGAGGAAGTGGGCAAACCGTCTTCCCGACCCAAAACCTCCGGAACCATTACATGGCGCTATAAGGCCGAAAACGTCCGAGATTTTGCATGGGTGGCCTCGCGTGTCTATGTCTGGGATGCTGCTGGGTACCAATATAGCCCCTCCGAAAAACCCATTGCCTTGCACTCGCTCTACCTAAAAGAATCTATGCCGCTTTGGGATAAGGTCTCTACCCGCGCTATCTGGCAAACCATGGAAACCTATGGCGAAATGTCGCTTAAATATCCGTATCCGAAAGCTGTAAACGTAAACGGCCCACCCACCGTTGGCGGAATGGAATATCCGATGTTGGCCTTCTGTGCTGGGCGCCCGAATGCCGAGGGCAAATTTACCGAAGTACAAGAACGTGGACTCATCTCCGTTACCATCCATGAAGTAGGACATAATTGGTTTCCGATGATCATCGCCTCCGACGAACGGAAGTGGACGTGGCAAGACGAAGGGGTCAATTCGTTTGTACAATACTACGCCGAACAAGCCTATGCCAAACGATTTGGCGGAACCCCTTTTGGCGAACAGTTCAAAACCGGCATTTATCCCAGCCGACGTGGACCCGCTAAAAATATCGTACCCTATATGCGCGATGCCGATCAAGTTCCAATTATGACGCACTCGGACTTGATCCACAAGGACTTTGGGAACAATGGTTATGCAAAACCCGCTACAGCACTGGTAATGCTTCGCGACCACATTGTTGGCCCCAAGGCGTTCGACGAAGCGTTCCGTGAGTATTCACAAAAATGGGCCTTTAGACATCCCATGCCGTGGGACTTTTTCCGTACCATCGAGGATGGCGCAGGCGAAGACCTGTCTTACTTCTGGCGTGGCTGGTTCTATACCACCCACACAAACGATCAGGCCATTACCGAGGTGAAATCACAAAAAGCAGCCGACTTGGTGGGCGATGATAAGCGCGGTCAACACTACTGGCGTATCACCATCGAGAACAAAGGAAAAATGGTGATGCCTGTACAGTTGGGAATTACCTATGACGATGGTTCTTCCGAAAAAATGAAACTCCCCGCCGATATTTGGCGAAACAATGAGTTAAAGTTTGAAAAAGGCTTCTTTTCAGATAAAAAGGTGGCAAAAGTGGTATTAGACCCCGATGAGGTCTTTGCCGATGTGGACCGCACCAATAACACGTGGGAGGCTCAAAAACTGGAACAACCCAAAACACAGGAAAGCCCGGCCTCTGGCGGACAAAGAAATTAACTCCTTGCTATAAGCCATCATGGCCTAAAAAGCTGTCTCGAAATCCATCGAGGCAGCTTTTTACGTGTGGTAATGATTCATCGCAATCGCCAACCTAATAAAAAATGTATGGGCATGGTTGAGCAAGCTCTTTTTGGATAACGGCACTTAATATCATGGTAGTCCAAGGAAAACCTGCTTCAGAATATCTGAAAAAATTTAAATTGCAATACAAATAATCAAAATATTCATTCAATTAATTTGTAAAATGATATATTAAGGTGTAAAAGATATATTGTAATTATATATGTGATGCTTAGTATTGTGTTTTTAGTTAAAAATAATAAAATGCGTGTAGATAAATTATATTTTTTTATTTGGGGTATATACCTGTTCTCGTAAAGAATAGTCTTTCAAGGCATCGGGCGGTGGCTGTCTGTAGATCCGCTGGCGGAGAAGTACCCAAGCTGGTCGCCGTATAATTATGTGCTGAATAACCCAGTAGGCATGGTGGATCCGGATGGGATGGATACCGTTTGGCATTGGGAAAAACGTCAGGGGAAGCGTATTTTAGTGGCAGATCGCGGAGATACGGTAAAGTCGCTCTATGATTTTTTGGAACTTAGAGAAGGATATTTTGCGCATCAAGCATTTGAGGCGCAAGGAAAAATAAACCAACAAAGACACGGCAATCTATTCAGGGCGGCATAGGCAACAAGCAATCTAATCGGTTGCCTTAACTGCTCTACAAATCCAAAACTTTGCTTATTGCTTCTTTAATTTGATTGAGCGAAGCCGTGTCAATATCACCAAGTTTTTTAATGAGCCGTTCTTGTGAGAGGCAACGAATTTGAAAACAATCTACAGAAGAAGTTTTAGAAAGCCCGTTGGTCGTGCTAGGTTCAATTTTAACCATCCAAGGGGCAATGCCGTAGCGGTCTTTCCAGTCGGTAATTGGTACAATAACTTTAAGGGGTAACTTGCCCAGTCTGTCATCATTTACAATAATTGCAGGACGTTTCTTCTGTATTTCAGCCCCTTTTGTGGGGTCAAGATCAATCAACCAAATCTCACTTTGTTTCATAGAAGTTTTCAAAGTCAAGCGAAGTAAAGGCGGTTAGTTCCTTGTCATGTACATAATCATCATGAAGCTCATGGGCAGCCTGTTCCATTTGGTGCTGCATCTCTTGTTTTTTAATGGACTTGATGGTTTCTTCTACCACATAAAACCTTTGAGTAAGTGGTAGGCGTTGGATTTCTTTTATTAAATCTATTGTTTGCATTGTTGTAGGTGTTAAATGATGAGATTCATTGTGCCAATCACTGCTTCGTTTAGGTGTTTGTTGGTAATAGGGTTTTTTATCTTATTTTAGATAAAAATTTTTGTATCTTATTCAATTCCTCTCGTAAACGCACTTTTTGTCGAAGAAGTTTCAATTCAGGAGATATACGCTAAAAATGTAAGCTAAATTATGCCTGAACAGCAGTGAAATGGTGGCTGTCCTCACGTCCAGTGGCACCTTGAAGCATTGGAACACGGCGTTTGGCCGTGTGGAAAAGACGGGTAGCAGCTACACGGCGTATTATTACCTGAAAGACCACCTCGGCAGCACCCGCCTCACGCTCCGCGAGAGCGACGGCGCGAAAGTGGAAGCCCAGGACTTCGAGCCATTCGGCGGTATCATGCCGGGGCGCAGTTTCCTCAGCGGTGCGTCGCCCACGAAAGAGAAGTTCACGGGCAAGGAGCGCGATGCCGATACGGGCTTTGACTACTTCGGAGCACGCTACTACGCCTCTGGCATCGGGCGGTGGTTGTCAGTGGACCCGCTGGCGGAGAAATATGCTGCGTGGTCGCCGTATAATTATGTGCTGAATAATCCATGCAATAAATTTGATCCCGATG
>ERZ761607.332-NODE-332-length-91767-cov-17.381924_pt1 | contig 91767 bp, 79 predicted proteins | sample MGYA00511164_ERZ761607 | MGnify/ENA primary metagenome ERZ761607 (study PRJEB28899, sample SAMN02445080) | bioreactor sludge metagenome | biome: EBPR sludge | place: Australia: Brisbane, Thorneside Wastewater Treatment Plant | collected 2011-06-22 ...
AAGCCGTCCAGCCAGAAAAATGATAAGGCGTAGAAAACTGCTTGAGATTGCCGCACGCCGCCGAAGGCGGCAGTCCCCAGCGTCAGGTGCACGCTTTGTTAGCCTGCGTTTTTTTCAGAGTCTTTTAGTCCTCTGTTTACCTTACTTGGCAGCACAAAAAGAAACTCTCCAAGTGCTATTGCGAAATCAATAGAACGCCGAGCGTCTTCGGTAGAAGGAAGAGATGCTTCTTCATCAGCGTGTCTGGGCTCATTAGCGTCTAGTCTTACATTATGCGCCCATTTCGCCATCTCTGATGTAATTAAGTGATCTTCAGCCGCTTTGTTTATTCTTGAGTAGAGACTTCCCTCTTTGTACAACTTGTTTTTTAGCATTGCGTCAATAGAACTTGCGGCAAGCATTACTGCTCCTGCGGGTGCGTGTTGACTGTCTAATGCTTGTTGCAAAAAAGATTTTGCTGGTTCAGGGATTGATTCGTCAACCCTCTTTGTTTGAGGAAAAATATCGAATGAGTCGCCGTTTTCAGATAATGAAGACGCTGTGATTGCTCCACCACATCTTATACAACGATACACCTTCCAGTGACGAATAAACCCGCCAGAATTATCGGATGTATTGAAGTTTGCTACTTGATGAAGACTGGGCTTATCAACGTTGCAGTGAGGACATTTATCAAGTTCGAACTGTGCTATTAATTTTGGCATACTTAATCCTCAATTGTTTTTGACTCTAAGCAGGCTAACGGTTTGCGTTACCTGCGCTGGGGCAGGGACGGCGAAGCCGTCCAGCCAGAAAAAGGTTACGGCGTAGAAAACTGCTTGAGATTGCCGCAGAATCCCCAGCGTCAGGTGCACGCTTTGTTGGCTGGCATGGACTTGCCTAAACCTTGTTTTGCAAATCAAGCCCATCAAAATTTGCTTTGTCCCAAAGAGGGGATAATTTTGGAATACCCCATTCGGGATTTGCCTGCCATGTAGCCCATTTTTCATAAAACGAACGCCGTTCAGATGTAATCAATCTTACTGCTTTTTCACCTGCTTGCCAAATTTTACTGGCTACTTCTTTTGAGTAAATACCCGCTTCCTGTGCTTTTGAAAATTCGTCATCATCTTTCCAACGCCATTTATTCATATCTGGCTCGATTACTACATCAAGCATATGATCCATCGTATCAAAACCAATAGGTGTACGCTTGATGGGCTCTTGTAAGTTAACATACCAACAATCTAGATTCTTTGTGCCTGTTTCCCACATTGCATAGGTACTAAACGTTTCGCCTGGGACAATGAGAAATAAAACATCGGTTCGTTTCCATTGATAATCAGCAATAACTATTTCTTCGGCTGCCAATATTTCTTCTGGGGTAGGTTTGTGGGCGGTATCTTTTCCAAGAACGCCAGCGGGCATGTATAAAGCAATTAATTCTGATGTGTCTTGAACAACAATCGTAGGGTAAGCCCAAAAGACTTTGATTCCAACGCCGCGCAAAGTTGCATTTTCACCTGCCAACCAATACGATTTTGGATTCAAAATATTTCTCCCGATTAATGACCTGCCAGCCAACTATGTTTTATACAGCATCCTGCTGTATATACCCCCAATTTGGGGTCGTTAACAGCATTGTGCTGTATAACACCTTATATTCAACACCATCAATCCTCAATAATCCTCACAAACACATACTCCGCCCTCGCACCGCTCGGATCCACCAACGTAAACGACTCCGGAAAAACCGGCGTCGGCGGCGTCGGAACCTCGATCTCCTTAAAATTATCGCAGATCGGAAACCCCTTATGGACAAGCGCCATCCAACCGCGCTCCGCCACATTCACACCATCCACCGAAACCACACGCAGCCACTTATCACCCTTCTTAACCTCGCTGCCATCTGCCGGCGCCTCCCAAACCTCATCGCCCACCACCAACTGACCGCGATTGAAAGAAGCCACAACACGCGCAAACGTATTGTGATCGGCGCGCATACGCGTACCATTACTGATCGGCGTCATACTAAACTGGGTCATGAAACTCTCCTATACTCCACAAAAGTATCCCCGAACTTTGCGATCAGGGTCGCTTGCGATTGCGGCGCGGGATAACGGGCAAGGAACTCCGCCTCACTCCCATTGAAATAATTCAGATCGATATTCAAACTTTCCACACCATACAACGTCCCATCCCCATTATCCGTAAACTGCCAGTACGTCCAATCCTGCCAGATGGGCGGCACCAGCGGCAGCTGCGGGTTATACCACGCGATCCACAACGGATACTGCGCAAAATAATTCACCCCCGCCGCAAACTCCTGCCAATAATAATACCCCGTGTACACACCAAGCTTCTTATCCGGCAGCAACGCCCGAATACGCTCCATAAAATCATACCAATGCCGCCAACCCGTAAACGGACCCCCATACCGGTCTTCAAAATCGCACCACATCTCCATCTCACCAGGATCGTCCTTCAAGATCTCCACGAACGTCTCAGCTTGGCGCTTCGCATTCACCCGGCTGTCGTAGAACCAATACGAACCCCGGATCAACCCCGCCTGCTTCGCATTCCTCCAAGACGTCTGAAACACCCTGTCTTGATACGTCCCCTGTCCCGCGCGAATGATCACCCCCCGCGTCAACTCCGCCATCTTCAAAAAGTTAATCCCTGGCGGCGTGGTCGGATCATCCTGCCAGAAACTCACATCCGGCAGGCGAAAAAACGGCAACACAGACGACAACTGCCTTTGCGGCTGAATAACGGGCATGGGCTGGGGAGAATTTGCCGAAATTGAATTCATAATATTGGATTTTATGGAAGAATAACCGACATTATAAAGCAAAAAAGCGACTTCACATCTGAAATCGCTTTAAAGAAAGAACGAAAGATCACCGCTTCAAACCCGCCGAAAGCGGATACGGTTTAACCTAATTGTTCAACGCCCCTTGATTCACCCAATCTGAAATGATCTGGATCTGCTCCGCACTCAGCAAAGGACCCCGGTTGGGCATCTCTCCTTGCACCACCAGCTGCACCAGCAAACTCTCCGAAGCATTGCCGGGCACAAGCACCGACCCATTGCGTGAACCCGCCATAAGATTTTCATAGGTCAGCATATCCAACCCCTCCTTCGTGCTCCTCACCCCATGACACTCCACACAGCTGTTCTCAAAGATCGGCATCACATCATTGGCAAAGCTCACACCCGCAGGCGTATTCTCGGCAGGGGCTTCGGTTTCAGCCGCATCATCAGCCGCCTCCGCGGCTTCCGTTGCCTCCACCACTGGCGCTGTCGTATTCGTAGCGGCAGGCACAGCCGTCGGCTGGGAAACTGCCTGGGTTGGCGTCGCCGCTTCGGGTTGGGTCTGAGGCGCACTGCTTCCGCAGGCGGCAATGGTCATCATCATGACCGCAACGAACATTAAAATTCTATTCATATTCATTCCTTTTATAACAAACAGGTCTAATGCGTTGCGGGAATGTATCACACAAGCACACGTAGATGATGAAGAAATCGTGTGTTTTCTTACCCGAGCGGCAGCGGGCGCGAACCTTCTCAGAGCGGCTGCCCCCGCGAGCAAACCCGATCTTCTCAAAACATAGATAGACTGTGCAAGCTAAGGTATAATCTATGCGCCCTCTTGTCAGGCGCAAATTCATTACAAGGCTGAGTATGTCAGGCGCATTTTCATTACCCAACGATTACTGGCTTTCCATTCAAGTCACCCCGCAAGACGTTGAAAACCTACACACATACCTATTCGAACGCGAGATGCCGTCCACCACGCGCGAACTCGCTTCCGAGTTTATCGAACGCCGTGTGCAGCTGGAACGACAAGCTGCCGAGAGCAAACAAAAGGCAATGGGCAAGAGCTTTCTCCCGCGCGAGTCGTATCAGGTCGGCGAAGAACTGGTCTTCCCGGCAATCGGCTGGAAGCATGGCAAAGTCACTGCGGTTCGCCCCGGCGTCAGCCCGGCGGTGGCAGATTTCGACGTCATCACCGTGGAGATGGAAGACGCCTCCCAGCGCATGTTTGCCGCACGGCTCGAAACGCATCTTTTGAACGACGCGCAGCTTTCCAAACCTCAGGGCTTGGATGTAGACCCCGCCGCAGTCATCGCCGAGTTTGGCGCATCCATCGAGAAAAAAATGGAAGCCGCACTCAGCGCCGATGACGGGCTGGTAAAGATCGCCGGTCGCTGGTTCCCGCGCGCGCTATTGATCGACATCAATCAGGGACAGTTGAATCTCGCCGAAGCCGTGCTCGATATGTCCGGCGGCGAGCCGCTTCCCACCGAAGCCCTGGTGAAGGATATTGAACTGCCCGAAGGCGTCAACCCCCGGCTGGCGGAATTCTCATTGAACTATGCCTTGCAAGACGATGAACGCTTTGATGAAGTAGGACCCGCCGGACAGGTGTTGTGGTGCTTGCGCCGCCTCGAACCAGACTATGTGCGTGATGTCCCCCTGCCGCTGCATTATGTCGAAGTCCCGCATGACCGTGGTTTGTTGAGCGCCCCCATGAAAGCGCTCGAAGAACAGCTGGACGATGAACTGACCCCGCCCGAAGACCTCGACCCGCGCGAGGATGTTTCGTCCATCACCATTACGTTGATCTATCCGCACTTGCGTGCCGGCACATTGCCCATGTCTGCCCGGGCGCGCAAGTTGTTCCCAACCGCCTATGAATCCCCACGCGTCCGCTTCACCCTTGTGGATGGCAAGACCAAACAACGCATTCCCGCCTGGGTCGTCCGTGATTATGGCTACGTTTTCGGGCTGCGCGAATGGTACAAAGCGCATCAATTGATTCCCGGCTCGCTGGTGCAACTCCGCAAGGGAGAAAACCCCGGCGAAGTCATCGTGGAAGCCAAAACCCAGCGCTCCTCCAAAGATTGGGTGCGGACCGTCATGGTCGGCACCGATGGCGGCATGGTCTTCGCCATGCTCAAGCAGCCCATCACCGCCGAGTTCAACGATCGCATGGTCGTCCACGTCCCCGATTTCAAAGCGCTCGACCCCATCTGGGAAAAGAAGCGCCCGTTCGATCAACTGGTCATTCAAGTGATGCGTGAATTATCCAAATCCAACCCGCAGGGGCATGTCCATGCGCAGGAATTGTACGCCGCGGTCAATTTGGTTCGGCGCGTCCCCCCGGCTCCCATTTTTGTACTGCTGGCTGAAAACCCGGTCTTCAAACACGTGGGTGACCTGCACTTCCGTCTCGACGAGGAGGTCGAATGAGCCTGCTGAGACCGAATGCCAAAACCCCTTTCCACATCGACTTCGATTGGTGGAAACAGAACGAACGCGACTGGCATATCTTCCTCCGCACCCTGTTGTGCCAGGAGCATCAGGAAGCCTTTGCCGACTTTGAAGAAGGCGAACAGATCGACTGGATCGACCCGCAGACGGCGGAAGTCAAGCCGGTGGACGGCGTCCAGCACGCGCTCATCAGTCATTGCGCCCTGCTGCCCGAATTCGTGGGCGAGCGCACCGCCATTGTCGAAGCGGTCTTTCGCACCTTTTTGGCGAATGGCAACCATCCCATGTCTGCTGAAGACCTTGGCAAGCGGCTGGGCAGGTCGCCCGACGTGATCCTCAAGACCATTGCCGGACCGCGTGTGTATCGTGGGTTGCGACCGATCCTCAACCAAGCCCCCAATCCGCCTGCGGTCGGTTAAAATGGAATACCTGCCCCCGTAGCTCAATGGACAGAGCAGCTGCCTTCTAAGCAGAAGGTTGTGGGTTCGAATCCCGCCGGGGGCGCTAAAACGCGTATAAGCAATAGAAGGAGTGTATCCATGCCTACCGTTGTTCGCAAAACCAGGGAAACTATCATGGAGGTGCGGCGAGACATCCTTCATGCGGTCAGCTGGCAGGTACGGTCCAGCGTGTGGAGTCCTCCCACCGATGTCTATGAGACCGGGGATGCCTTGATTGTTCGCATGGAAATTGCGGGGATGCGAGACGAAGATTTCGAAGTTTCAGTTGAGAACGACACACTCTATATCCTTGGCTCCCGCCCCGACCTGCCCGACCGCCGCGCCTATCACCAGATGGAGATCCGTTTTGGCAAGTTCGCATCCGCAGTAGGCTTGCCCGCTCCGGTCAACGTTGACCTTGCGCGCGCCGAATATCGCGACGGCTTTCTGACCGTCACCCTCCCCAAAGCAAGACCGAATCAAATCGAGGTTGAGTAAACCCATGCCCGCACAAAGATGGCAATTTGGGACGCACGAATTCTTTCAAACATCGGATGACCCCGACCGGGAATTCACGAATAGTTACATGAACACCTTCTTCTCGCAATTCCAAAAGAAGGACGACGCTTCACCCGACCCGAAAGCGGAGGGGAAAGACGAGGAGCAGAAGTTTCCCGACATATTGCCCATCCTCCCGCTGCGCGGCGTTGTGGTCTATCCTAATACTGCCGTCCCGCTCACGGTGGGGCAGCCGCGCTCCATCAAACTGGTGGATGATGTGGTGGCGGGGGATAAGCTCGTCGGGCTGCTGGCAGCGCTCAACCCGGAGCAGGAAACGCCCGGTCCGAATGAACTATACAGGGTTGGCACCATTGCAACCGTTCACCGCCTGTTGCGCGCGCCCGATGGAACCGTCCGCTTGCTGGTGCAGGGCATGGAACGCTTCCGGCTGACCGAGTTCGTGGAGGAAGAGCCGTATCTGAAGGCGCGCATCCAGCTTGCACCGGAAGCCGAAGAGAAGAACATCGAGTCCGATGCGCTGGCTCGCAACGCTCGCGACCAGTTCCAGCAGATCACACAGATGATTCCCTCCTTCCCCGAAGAACTGGCGAACTCGATCCTTTCCATCGAAGACCCGCTTCAAACCGTCTACACCATCGCAAATTTCCAACGCATCGACCTGAAGGACGCGCAGGAGATTCTCGAACTGGACAAGGTGTACGCGAAATTGAAAAAGTTGATCGGCTTGCTCGTGCGCGAAGCCGAGGTATTACAGATCGGTCAAAAGATCCAGAACGAAGCGCGCGGTGAGATCGAGAAAGTACAACGCGAATACTACCTGCGCGAACAAATGAAAGCCATCCAGCGTGAACTGGGCGAACGCGACGAACAGGCGCAGGAAGTGGATGAATTCCGCAAAAAGATCGAAGAAGCGAAAATGACCGAAGAGGCGGAGAAACAGGCGAAGCGCGAGTTGGAGCGCCTGGCTCGCCTGCCCACGGCGGCTGCGGAATATGGCGTCATCCGCACCTATCTGGATTGGCTCGTCTCCGTTCCCTGGTCGGCGGGCACGCAGGATAATTTGGATATTGCCCATGCCCGCGAAGTACTGAACAAAGACCACTATGGGTTGGAGGATGTGAAAGACCGCATCCTCGAGTTCCTCGCCATTCGCAAACTGCGGATCGACCGTAAAGATGACAAGAAAACTGAATCCAAGGATGCCATTCGCCGTGAGCGCGAGGGCGTGATCCTTTGTTTTGTAGGTCCGCCCGGGGTCGGCAAGACCTCCCTGGGGCAATCCATCGCGCGCGCGATGGAGCGGAAATTTGTCCGCGCCTCGCTGGGCGGCATCCGTGATGAAGCCGAGATCCGCGGACATCGCCGCACCTACATCGGCTCCATGCCGGGGCGCATTCTGCAATCGCTGCGGCGGCTGGGTTCCAAGAATCCGGTCTTCATGCTGGATGAAGTGGACAAGCTCACCAATGATTTCCACGGCGACCCCGCCTCTGCATTGCTGGAAGTGCTCGACCCCGAACAGAATGGCGAATTCCGCGACAACTATCTCGAAGTCGCCTACGACCTCTCGCAAGTGTTTTTCATTGCCACTGCGAACACCCTCGAATATATCCCCGGTCCGCTGCGTGACCGCATGGAGATCATTTACCTATCCGGCTATACCGAGAATGAAAAGTTAGCAATCGCCCGCGGTTATCTCATCCCGCGCCAGATTCGCGAGAACAGCCTGCGTGAGAACGAAGTCCGCTTCACCGATGATGCCTTGAAGATGATCATCCGCCAATATACGCGCGAGGCGGGCGTCCGCAATCTGGAGCGCAAGATCGGCGCCATCTGTCGCAAGGTCGGCACGAAGATCGCCGAAGGCAAATCCAGAAAGTTCCGAGTGACCCCAAAACTGGTCGAGGAATTTCTGGACCATCCGATCTACCTTGGTCCCGAAGAGTTGAATAAGCGCACTTCCATCCCGGGGGTGGTACCGGGTCTCGCTTGGACGTCCTTCGGCGGCGACATTCTCCTGATCGAAGCCACCACCATGCCCGGCGGGCGCGGTTTTCAGATCACCGGTTCCATTGGCAATGTGATGCAAGAATCGGCGCGTGCCGCCCTGTCCTACGTTCGTGCGCGCGCACATTCCCTTGGGCTTCCGCATGAATTCTTCGAGAAGCACGATATTCACATGCACATCCCGGCGGGTGCGCAGCCCAAGGATGGTCCCTCTGCCGGCGTGACTATGGCGACCTCGCTGGTATCGCTCATTTCCGGGCGAAAGGTTAAACCGCAGATCGGCATGACGGGCGAGATCACCCTGCGGGGTCAGGTTCTTGCAATTGGCGGCGTCAAGGAAAAGGTGCTGGCAGCGCATCGCAGCGGACTCACGACCATCATCCTGCCGAAGCAGAATGAATTGGACCTGGACGATGTCCCCGAAGAGATCCGCAAGACCATGAAGTTCATCTTTGCAGAGACGGTGGATGACGTACTCACTGCCGCCTTGGAAAAAGCAAAACCCCGTTCGAAATCGGCGAAACCCGCCAAACCCAAAACGCAAAAAAAACAAAGCAACCCCAGAAAACCCACAGAGGCAAAGAAGAATGTCAAAAGGAAAAGTCCTTCTCGCGGAAGATGATATCACCATGGTCTCGCTGCTAAAAACCTTGCTGAAAATGGAAGGATATGAGGTGGTGGCATTGCAGCCGGATGAAGACATCCTTTCCGCTGTCCGCGTGGAGCAGCCAGATGTCTTGCTCATGGATGTGTATTTGTCCACCCAGAGCGGGCTCGAAGTTCTGGAGCAATTGCGAAATTCCGCAGACACCAGTGATTTGCGTGTAGTCATGTCCTCAGGCGCCAGCGTCAAGGAAGAATGCCTTCGGCGGGGCGCCGATGGATTCCTGGCAAAGCCCTACATGCCAGACGACCTGATCACCATGCTGCGGCAAACCATCTAACCATGCCACACGTCCAAGTGCGCGTTCGCGAAATCTCCTTTGAAGAAGATTACGAGCGGGTCCTGAACTTGTGGCAGGGCATCGAAAAAGGCATGAATGTCGGGCGTTCTGATTCACCCGAAGAAGTGCGGAAGAAACTTCAACGCGACCCTGATCTCTTCCTGGTGGCGGAAACCAAAAACGAGATCGTCGGCACGGTCATCGGCGGCTTCGATGGGCGGCGCGGAATGATCTACCACCTTGCAGTGCAAAAAAATTTTCGCGGGCGGGGCATTGGCGCCATGTTGCTTCAGGAGGTTGAAAAACGCTTGCAAGCCAAGGGTTGTCTTAAATGCCTCCTGCTCGTCCTCGAAGACAACGGCGAAGCCATTCAATTCTACAAAAACCAAGGCTGGCGTCATGCATCGGAGGATGTTGTTTTCATGAAGGAATTCTTTTCGTGATGCGGTTTGGGATTTTGACACTCTCCGACCGCTCTGCACGGGGTGAGCGGGAGGATGCCTCCGGACCGGCGTTGGCGCTTCAGATCCGCGCCGAAAACGGGTCTGTCATCCGGCAGCAGATCCTCCCCGACGATGAATCCACAGTGCGTGCCACTCTCATAGAATGGGCAGACAGTGACGAATTCGATATCATCCTGACCACCGGCAGTACCGGCTTTTCTCCACGGGATATTGCTCCAGAGGCGACTCGCTCCGTGATCCAGAAAGAGGCTCCGGGTCTGGCGGAAGCGATGCGTCTCGAAAGTCTCAAGAAAACACAACACGCCATGTTATCCCGCGCGGTCGCCGGTATCCGCGGGCAGACGCTGATCATCAACCTGCCCGGCAGCCCCAAAGGCGCAGTGGAGAATTTGCAGACCATCTTTCCTGTGCTGCCTCATGCGGTTCAATTGCTGCGGGAAGACCCGAATTCTGAAGCCTCTCATTGAGGCTGCAAGAATCAAAACAGCCGGATGCGCGTTTGCATCCGGCTGTTTTCTTGTAATGATATTACTTCCAGGTGAAGGTAAGGTCGTCTTCGACGGGGTTCCAATAACTGGGGTTGGGGCTGAGGGTCAAGCCTTCGTCTGTCCACGCGGAGATGACATACGGACCGCTTGTGAGGATGGAACTGTCACGGGCGTCATATCCGCCAGCTGCCAGTGCATCGAGATTCAGAATTGAAAAAGCGGGCTGCGCCAGATATTTGAGCAAATTTGGTTCCGGTCGGTTGAGATGGATGATGACGGTGTTCACATCCACTTTTTGAATGCCGTCCACTTGTGAGATCGCTTTTTTCCCGGAATCACGCTCTCCGTTGAAAGCAAGGAAGAGATTTCTCCAGTTCGGAAAATTTCCCTCTCCATGCAGCGGGCTTTGCGGGTCGAACCAGCGGTTGAAGTTTTGCACGATGATGTCTGTCGTGATGGGGGTGCCATCGCTGAAGCGCGCATTCGGGCGGATCTCGAAAATATAATCCAGCTGGTCATCTGAGATCACCCACGATTCCGCCAGAGCCGGCTGAATGGTATCGCTCTCGTCCAATTGCACGAGTCCTTCGTACAAAAAACCGCTCACGAGCAGCGAGTCGGCGTCTTCGGTTACGGCGGGGTCAAGGACAATATCCCTGTGGATCGCAAATGGCACGCCGGGCTGTGGGATGGCTGCTTCGCCCATCGGGGTTTCTTCCATTTGCGGTTGAGGCGTTTCTTCCGCTTCCCTGGGCTGGCAACCGGTCAGAAATACGATTAAGATCAAGGTGCTTCCGAGTAATTTTTTGACGTGGGTTATCTTTTTCATGGTCAATTCCTCTTGTTACTTTGGTCGTCAATTCTAAGTTTTTTGGTGTGTGGTGTGGTGCCTTCTATACAATAAAAATACCATACATTTCAGAAAAAAGCATTCGTCCTTGATTGCAGTTGGGTGGTTTTTCTGTTTTCACGCTCTAATGCATATATAATTGTACTGTTGAAGCATGTTTTGAGGTTGTCAGACCATTCTTGCGAGGTGATTTGCCGGAACCATTCAACCCTAAATCCGACAAAACAGCTACTAACTCTTATGACTAGAACCAAGAACTCCTGTGATTTGGCGGAACCATTAAAAGTTTCACTGCCGCCATCCAAAAATAGAGAAGAGGTCACCATGAAAGGGTATAAGAATTCCAACATTTTGAGGGTCTTTTCCATCTTCGTCATCTTTGCGCTCCTGCTTTCGGCATGTGTTCCAGCCGAGTCGCTTTCGGGAACGGGCGGTGGCGAGGAGCAAACCGAGGAATCTCCGCCTCAGGAAGACCCGACAGAGGAGGCGCAACCCCCTCAAGACCCTCCTCCCGCCGATACTCCTCCACCAACGGAAGAATCCCAACAGCAGCAGCAAGAGGCGGCTACCAATACTCCTGAACCTCAACAGCCTGATGACGATTCTGCCGCCACTAACACTCCTACGATGACGCCGACTCCAACCGCCACCGTGGAAGGCGAGGGGCAGCAGGCAGGCGCTCAAGCGGTTGAAGAATCTGCCACGCCCACTCCAACCATGACGAATACACCGGAGGCAACCTTCACGCCCACCCAGACAGCGACCTTTACCCCCGTCCCGAGCAACACGCCCGCCCAGCCGGATCCCTATGTGGGTCTGAGCGTGTCTTGTAATAATGACCTGTCTGCTACATTCAAGATCACCAATGCCGGCGGACCATTGGACGGCGGAAGTTATACAGTCTCTGAGCCGGGGAAATCTACCACGACCAATTCTCTGGACTTGGGGAGCGGTGATAGTATTTCCGTCCGCGCTGCCGGAAATGCCACGGTTACTGTTAGTTACTCCACTTCCACATTATCGAATGTGAACCTGGTTGCTACTGGCACTTGTCTGCCGCTGCCTGTGAATACATCGACCTTTACTCCGACCCCGTCGCGCACGCCTACGCCGTCGCGCACGCCCACCGCAACGAACACGGCTGGTCCATCGCCCACGCCGACGGTCACACGCACGCCAACCGCCTCACGGACGCCCACCCTTACGCGCACGCCGACTTCGACTGCTACGGATGGTCCATCACCCACGCCTACGATCACCAATACCCCAACATCCACGCGGACGCCAAGACCGACACGGACTCACACGCCGACAGAAACGCCAACGTCCACCATAACGCCAGGTCCATCGCCGACGGCTACCTTTACGTTCACGCCAACATCCACCCGAACGCCGAGACCAACGAACACGCCTTCGCTCACCCCAACGACGACCCTCACCCCGTCCATGACCCCCACGGTCGAAATTCTAGACGGGCAGCTGGATTTGGAAGTCTTCTGCAACCCAGACCTTTCCGCCACGTTTGTCATTCGAAACGTATCGGGCGCTGTCAGTGATGGTACTTACAATTTATCCGAGCCCTCTGAAAGCGGATCGATCAATCTTGCGCCTGGGCAGTCTACGTCCATTCGAGGCGCAGGATACGCAAACATGACGGTCACCTACCGGACATCCTTCCTTTCTTCAGTGACTTTGAATGTGACCGGTTCCTGTTTGCTGCGCCCCACCAGCACGCCGACCAGCACTCCGACGAATACACCATCCGCCCCTGCAGACCTGGCGGTAGCCGGCTCGTGCAGCAATGTCAACACCAGCACCGCCACTTTCATCGTCACCAATAACGGCGGTGACATGGATTCGCCGTACGCTTACGAAATTAAGGATGCTCAAGGCGCTGTTGTGGATACTGGAAACTTCCAGTTACAAGCGGGTGGAAGTGTCGTTATCAACTACAGTGGGACGTCGAGTTCATACACGTTCTCCAGTCCGGATGATGCGAGCCTGAACGCCAAGTCTGATATGACGGCGTGTCTGCCCCCGCCTCCGCCTCCCTCCCTGACAGCCGCTGGATCCTGTTCCTCCAACGGTCAAGCCACCTTTGTCATTACAAATTCCGGTGGCGACATGCCGACATTCTATTCATATGAGATCACTGATGCCAGCGGTGCTTCTGTTCAGGCGACCTCCTTCCAGTTGGGCGCAGGACAGAGTATTACGATCAATGTGAGCGGAAACTCCACTGCCTACAACCTGTCCAGCCCGCAGGATGCCAACCTGACCGCAACGGCAGATATGAGACCCTGTGCCCCACCTCCTCCATCCCCATCGCTCACGGTCTCAGGCGCTTGTACCGCTAACACTGGAGAAGCCACGTTCGTGGTCACGAACAATGGCGGCGCGATGACCGCTCCATATACCTATAACATTGCCGATGCCAATGGGACGATCGTGCAATCTGCTGCCTTCCAATTGGGAGCAGGGCAAAGCATTACCGTGAAGGTTGCCGGATCTTCGAATGAATATAGCTTCTCCAGCCCAGATGATGCGGCGTTGAACGCCAAAGCGGATATGACCCTGTGTGCGCCGCCCCCACCGCCTCCGCCTGCTCCATCATTGACTGCCACTGGTGTATGCTCTGCCACCAACACTGCCAAGTTTGTGATCACGAACTCTGGCGGCGATATGCCGACACCCTACACATACCTCATTACGGATGTCGGTGGTGCTACGGTTCAATCTGCCACATTCCAATTGACGGCGGGGCAAAGCACGACGATTACCGTAAGCGGCAATTCCACGCTTTACACGTTGACCAGCCCCGACGATAGCAAGTTAATTGCTCAGGCAGATATGACCGCCTGTGCGACGCCTCCAGCGAATCCCATTCTTTCCGCCAGCGGCGCCTGCACCTCGAACGCAGGTCAAGCCACATTTGTTGTGACCAACAATGGCGGCAACATGACCACTCCGTACACCTATACCATCACAGATGCAAACGGAACGGTTGTGCAAACTGCCACCTTCCAGCTAAGTGCCGGGCAAAGTACCACCATTGTTGTAACTGGGTCATCGTCATCCTACACCCTTGCCAGCCCAAATGACTCAGCATTGACTGCTACAGCAGATATGACTGCCTGTGTTACACCCCCGCCTCCACCCAACCTCACCGCCACAGGTGCCTGCACCTCGAATGCCGGTGTAGCTACTTTTAATATTACGAATAATGGCGGCGCAATGCCGGTGGGGCATCTCTACACCATCACCGATGCCAGCGGGAATGTGATTCAGTCCGGGTCGTTTATACTGGGCGCTGGTGAGACCTTCGATATCACGGTAACCGGTCCTTACGATGAGTTAATTCTGACCATTACTGATGCGAAGAATGTTACGACCCGCGCTGCGATGACCAGCTGTAACAAGCCGATCACATCCGTCGCGCCAGCCGAACCCGGAATTTGCATTCAATGTCTGGTCTTCCATACCTTCCGCGATGACAACCTTGAGATCTATCGCCTCGATGGCATCGAAGGACAACCGGATGCAAAGTTGTACAACCTTTCCAAGGATGGAGCCACGGATAGCCGCCCAAGCCGCGCACCCAATGATTCGTGGGTTGTCTTCCAAAGCGATCGCGACGGCAACGTTGAATTGTATTACACCGACCTGGTCGGTAGCGGCGAAGCGATCCGCCTCACGGAAACAGAATCCAACAATACCAACCCGATGTACGGACCTGATTCCAATACGGTTGTCTTCCAAAGCGATAGAAACGGTCGTTTCGACCTCTTTACGATAGATCAGGCGACCGGCAAGGAAACTCAGATCACCAGTGACCCGGCGGATGATATCAACCCCTTCTATTCGCCCGACCTGAAGTGGATCGTCTACCAAAGCAACCGCAACAACAACTGGGACCTGTTTGTTCTCAACGTGGAAACCGGTACTGAAGCCCCGCTGACAGATTCACCGGCGGACGAGGTTTTCCCGGCTTGGTCGCCAAATGGCAAGTACGTTGCCTTCCTTGTGGACGACAATGGAGCCACCGACCTCTATGTCATCGACCTGGATACACTCGAAGTGCAGCGCCTGACCGCCGACGGCAAGACCAACAACGCGACATGGTCTCCTGAGGGTGATCGCATTGCTTACCAGTCCGAGCGGAACGGCAACCTCGACATCTACAGCTTCGACTTGACCAAAAACGAGGAGTACCGGGTGACCGATTACGAAGGTGTGGATTCGGGGCCGACTTGGGACTGCGGCGGGACGAACCTTGCCTTCACCTCCATTCGCGACGGCGACCCGAACGTCTTCCAGGTTTTCTGGAAGGGCGGTCCTGCCGGTAACATGACCATTGACCCGGCAACGGACAAGTGGTCGCAATGGCGCCCGTCCAACGATGTTTCCAGTACGGGTTACTAAACCTGCATAGCACGACAAACTCCCCGGTCCCGTTTGGAGCCGGGGAGTTTTCGATCTAGTGCCCAAATAACTTAACAGTGAGGGGAGGGCGTCCGCATCTTCCTGTTGTTTGGGTACTAGCCATGATTCGCAACTCGTTGGTATAATCCGCCCGCTTCAAAAAAACAATGATTCAAGGAAATCTATCAGTATGATCGATGTAAATGAACTCCGCAAAGGCGTCACGTTCGAGTTGGACGGCAATCTCTACAAGGTATTGGATTACAGTCACAATAAGACCGGGCGCGGCAACGCCAACATCCGCATCAAAGCCCGTAACCTGCTGACTGGCGCCAATATCGAGCGCACATTCAACTCCGGGCAGTCGGTTCAGGATGTTTCGCTTGATTTCGCCAATGTGTCTTACCTGTATAACGATGGTGACATGTATTATTTCATGGACAAGGTTACCTTCGAGCAGCCTGCTGTAAAGAAGGAATCGCTGGGTGATAGCGCCCAATTCCTAAAGGAAGGCATGGAAGTTAAACTTACCTTCTACAAAGGCGATGCGATCGATATTGAAATGCCAACGTCTGTTGACCTCAAAGTCGTCGAAGCGGAAATGGCGATCCGCGGCGACACTGCCACCGGCGTGACCAAAAAGGTTATCACTGAATCAGGCGTGGTGGTGCAGTGTCCCGCCTTTGTCAATGTGGGTGACACCATTCGTGTAGACACTCGTACGGGCGAGTACGTTACCCGCGTCTAAGAAATCATGAAGACACCTGCCGGGCGGGAGTGCCCGCATTTCTACGGCGATTATTTTCGCGGCAAGCATGTAGAGGAATGCCGCCTGCTCAACCTCTTTGGTCAGGCATGGACGCCTGACCTTTGCAAGACCTGCCCGGTTCCCGATATCGCCCGGGCGAACTCCTGCCAGCATATGAAATTAAAAGCCAGTGTCTCACGCCCGTTGACCGCCCTCTTCCAAAAGCGGGTGCAGGTCAGCGCGTATTGCGAAAAATCCAGGCGGGATGTCTCTGAACCCCAGGTGGGGTGCGGCGAATGCCATGCCCTGCCTTTCAAATTTGAAATAAAAGAATAATCGCAGACTCTCCGGGGGAGTCTGAAAATCTCATGCCGCTCACACTTCTGCTTGATCTGGACGATACCCTTCTCGATACAAATCTGCCAGCCTTTATTCCCGCTTATTTTCAGGCGTTGGCAAAAGACCTTGCGCCGCACATCGACCCGGGTCTGATGATGCGTTCCCTGTTGCTCGGCACAAACCTGATGAATCAGAGTGACGACTTTTCGCGCACGCTAAGCGATGTTTTTGATGACGCGTTCTACTCGCAATTGGGAATATCCAAGGCTGAACTCCTTCCCGCAATCGAACATTTTTACGACCACGTTTTCCCCAACCTGCAGAGGTTGACCGCACAAAAACTGGATGCCAAACCGTTTGTCGATTGGGCGCTCGCACAGGGTTATCGCATCGCCATTGCCACCGACCCACTCCTGCCGCGTAAAGCCACGCATCACCGCTTGCGCTGGGCGGGCTTTGACCCGGAACAATTCGAACTGGTCACTACTTTCGAAGAGTTCCATTTTTCCAAAACACATGCAGCGTATTATGCCGAGGTGCTTGGCAGGCTGGGTTGGGCAGATGAACCTGTCTTAATGGTAGGGAATGACCTCGAGCGTGACATCCTGCCCGCGAAAAGACTCGGCTTGGCAACATTTCATGTGGATGCAGAATCCGCTTCATCGTCTGAACCGGAAGCGGATTCGCGCGGAACATTGCCTGATCTACGCCGATGGCTTGAGTCCGCCAACCCCAAATCCTTGACGCCCAACTTCAAATCCGTTGATTCCATTCTGGCAGTGATCACCTCCACCCCAGCGGTGTTGAACGGCTTGTTGAGCGGTCTGGACTCGCGCCAGTGGAAGCATAAACTTTCCGACGATGCATGGACGTTGACCGAATTACTCTGTCATCTGCGCGATACCGAACGAGAGATCCATCACATGCAGCTGAACCTGTTTGCGGAAAAGGAGGACCCTTTCATTCCGCGCCCTGATACGGGTGTATGGGCACTCCAGCGTGACTATTTGCATGAAGACGGCGCGGCGGTCTTGAAGGAATTCAATCAAGCCCGGCTTGAAACGATCTCCATGTTGAAATCCGTTTCCGCCGAAGGTTGGGCACGCAAAGCCCGTCATGCCATTTTTGGACCGACAACCTTTCAGGAAATCATTGGTTTCATCACCGAACATGACCGGTTGCATGTCCAACAGACTTGGTCGATCTTAAGAGGCGTGTAGTAAAATCGGCGTGTCTTTCCGTCATAAATTGTGTTTTAAGGGACAAGCTTGCTTGTCCTTTATTTTTTAAAATTTACATATGTGGAGTGACTGGTTGATGAGAAAACGAGTTGTATTAACAGGGCTGGGGTGTGTCAGCCCGGTGGGTAACAATGTGAAGGAAACATGGGAATCCCTGCTGGCCGGAAGGTCTGGCGCGGCCCCCATTACTGCGTTCGATGCGAGCGCCCACAAGACCAGGTTTGCTGCGGAAGTTAAAGGTTTCGATGGTGTGGCAATGTTCGGCACGCGTGAAGCGCGTAAGATGGACCGCTTTACCCAATTTGCCACGGCGGCAACCTTGGAAGCGTTGGATCAATCCGGTTTGAAGATCGATGAGGCGAATCGCGATCGAGTCGGCGTGTTGATCGGTTCTGGCATTGGCGGCATCATCACATTGATCGAGCAACACGAGGTGATGAAGGAACGTGGACCCGACCGCGTCAGCCCCTTTCTGATTCCGATGATGATCTCGGATGGGGCGGCTGGGAACATTGCCATCCGCATCGGCGCGCGCGGACCCAACATGGCGTTGGCAACAGCCTGTGCCTCTGGCACGAACGCCATAGGTGAGGCGGCGGAGATGATCCGGCGCGGCGCGGCAGATGTGATGGTTGCGGGCGCGTCAGAAGCGGCGATTGTGGCAATTGCCATGGCGGGGATGAATGTGATGACCGCCCTTTCCACCCGTAATGATGACCCACAGCGCGCTTCACGTCCATTCGATAAGAACCGGGATGGCTTCGTAATGGGTGAAGGGGCGGGTATTGTGATCCTTGAATCTCTTGAACATGCCCAGTCACGTGGCGCGAACATCTTATGTGAATTTGCCGGGTATGGTACAACGGATGATGCGTATCATATTTCTGCGCCCGCCGAAAATGGCGCCGGAGCAGCGATCTCGATGCGGCTGGCACTTGAGAATGCCGGGCTTGGTGTTGGTGATATCCAATACATCAACGCCCACGGCACATCCACACAATTGAACGATAAGAGCGAGACCGCCGCCATCAAAACCGTTTTTGGAGAACAGGCGTACAAGATTCCTGTTTCCTCCACCAAATCCATGACCGGACACCTGCTGGGCGCATCCGGCGCGATCGAAGCGGTGATCGGCACAATGGCGATCCTGAACGACACTCTTCCGCCCACCATCAATTATGAGACCCCTGATCCCGTCTGCGATCTGGATTATGTCCCCAACCAGCCGCGCAAGGCGGTTGTGGATCATGTTATGTCCAATTCGTTTGGTTTTGGCGGACACAACGCGACGTTGATTCTCAGCCGAAATAAGTAAAGGAGCAAGGATGCCATTCGCGCATATCACGGGCTGGGGCATGTACGTCCCGGAACCCGTTCTTACAAATGACGATATCGCCAAATTGGTGGAAACCAGTGATGAATGGATTCGCAGCCGTACGGGCATTCGCGAACGTCATATCGCCAGGGAAAATGAATTCCCTTCCACGCTGGGTGTCGAAGCGTCTCTCAAAGCGCTTCAGGTGGCGAACCTCGCCCCCACAGAATTGGATTTGATCATTTGTACTTCATCTTCACCGGAATATATTTTTCCGGCGACAGCCTGTTTGATCCAGGATCAGATCGGCGCGACCAAAGCCGGCGCGTTCGACCTGCTGGCTGCCTGTTCCGGTTTTATTTATGCCGTCAACATGGCGGCGCAGGCCATCCGCAGCGGTTCGATAAAAAATGCACTGGTCGTTGGCACCGAGACGTTATCGCGATTTATTAATTGGAAAGACCGCAACACCTGCATCCTTTTTGGGGATGGGGCGGGCGCGTTCGTCTTGCAAGCCAGCGACAAACCCGGCGGCGTTCTCTCTGCTGTGATGCACTCCGACGGTTCAGGCGCAGACCTGTTGACTCTTCCCGGTGGTGGTGCGCGTCACCCGGCGACGGAAACGACCGTCCACGATGGAAAACACTATGTGTACATGGATGGCAAGGAAGTCTTCCGTTTTGCCACGCGTGTCATGGGGCAAGCCACACAAGAATCGTTGCAACTGGCGGGCTTGACCACCGCCGACTTGCAGTGGATCATCCCGCATCAGGCAAATTACCGCATCATCGAAACGGCGGCAAAGTACCTGAAAATGCCAATGGAGAAATTTGTTGTCAATGTGGATCGGTTTGGGAATACCTCCACCGCCTCGATCCCGATTGCCACTGTCGAAGCGGTCGAAAAGGGTCAAGTCAAGAGCGGCGACAAGATCGTCTTTGTTGGCTTTGGCGCGGGTCTCACGTGGGGCGCTATGACTGTCGAGTGGACGGGTCCCATCGAGCCGAAGAAGACCATTCGTCCGCAGCAATATCGTTTATTTGCACGTTTGCGCTCTCTCTTGCGACGTACCATGCGCTTCATCGAAGGCATTTTCTTCCGCAGGGAACTCTAACCACGTTTTCATCGAATCGTGGTACGATACTTGTGAATTTCAACCAAGGAGTGTCGTATGTTGGGTTTGCCGCGTGGTACTGAATGGATCATCATCCTGGTGATCGTTGTCCTGCTTTTTGGTCCCGGACGCATCGGCAAGATCGCTGGTGAGATCGGGCGCAGCATCAAATCCTTCCGCGAGGGGTTGGGCAACAAGGACGAGAATGCGGGCGAAATGCCGGAAGAAGAGAAGAAATAGACAAAAAAACAGGCCGCGAGCGGTCTGTTTTTTTGTCTGATGGCGTTAGTAATTCAATTCCTTCACGCTCTTGTCGCGCATAGCGGCTTGGACGAATTTTTCGTGGTTTTGCGGCGCGCCGATCACTTTCCATGTGCTGATGACCGACTTCTCGTTCTTTGCCTGATGATGTTCGAACACTCGCAGGGAAAGATCATCGAATTGTGTTGACATTCGCTCTACCGTATCAAAATCATCCACACCGACAGTGACCTCGTAAGTACGCGCTTCACGGATGCGATCGATGCGGGCTTCCAGCTTGGGGAATGCGATCAGAACCAAAATCGTCACGAACGTGGCAGCGAGGACGAAGGACAAGTTTCCCGCGCCGATGCCCATTCCCAGTGCGGCAGAAAGCCAGATGGTTGCGGCGGTCGTCAGCCCGGCAATGCGCCCGCCTTCACGCATGATCGCACCAGCGCCCAAAAAGCCGATCCCCGTCACGATGTTTGCAGCGATGCGGGTCTGTGTGAAGCCGGGATCCATGCTCAATGAAAAGATCGTGAATAGCGTCGAGCCGAGCGTGATCAGGATGATGGTGCGGAATCCCGCTGCCTTGTCTTGATATTCGCGTTCTGCCCCGATCAAACCGCCCACCAGCACAGCCATACCGATCTTGATTAAGTCTTCCATAAATATTGGATCCATATTTCCTCTTCTACAAAATCAATTGTTCGATCAATTTGTTCACTTCTGTAACAGGTTGGTTGCAAACAAATCCCTCGCAGACGTATGCCGTGGCTTTTCCGTTCAACGTGTTTCTGTTGTGCAACAAAACTGGGGCATTTATTTCAATCGGATAAGGGGAAGCGGCCACCACCACACTTGGGCGATAGTCTGCTCTCACGGCTTGGATCATCCGCTCGAAGTTTTCTTCTCCCGCTTCACCCAAAACCGCAACCTGTTTCAACGTTCCCAGGGCATTTTCCGCCGCTGAGAGCCATCTCGCAAACCCCAGCGGATAGCGCAAAACAAAATGAGTGATCTGCGACAGGGTTTCTTCTGCAAGGTCGCGATACCTGCCTTCGTCGGTGAACGCCGCTAATTTTGCCAGGGCTTCACACGCCATTGAATTTCCGCTTGGGGTGGCATTGTCTTGCACATCTTTGGGGCGCAGGAGCAGCGCCTCGCCATCACTTGGTGTATCAAAGAATCCGCCTTCGGGGTCGCGGAATTTATCGATCATCTCATCTGCCAGGTCTTTGGCGGCACTAAACCACTTGGGATTGAAATCTGTCTGATACAACTCGAGCAAGCCGAGGATCAGTGCGGCGTAATCTTCCAGAAAGACTTGGTGTGTGGTTTTGCCATTTCGCCACGAACGGCGAAGCGTTCCGTTTGGGCGGAGGTGGGTGAGTAAAAACTCCGCGTTGCGCGTAGCCAGATTGAGGTAGGTGCTGGCTTTGGAATTCTCGCCATCGAGGACTCGGGCGGCTTCTGCAAAAGCCGCCAGCATCAACCCATTCCACGCAGTGAGGATTTTGTCATCGGTGCCGGGGCGGATGCGCGTTGCGCGAGCCGCATAAAGTTTGGAGTGAGATTCGCTCAATTTTGTTTGCGCAGTTTCCGGGTCCAGATGGAAGCGGGCGGCGAGGGTGGCATCATCCAGAGAACGTTGTAAGATAGTCTTGCCTTCCCAATTCCCTTTGGCGGAAATGCCATACGCCGCTTCAAAAAATTCATAATCTTCCCCAAGGATGTTCTGAATTTCGGCTTGTGACCAAACGTAAAATTTACCTTCTTCACCTTCAGAGTCGGCATCGAGTGAGGAATAGAACCCGCCTTGTTCGTGAGTCATTTCTTTTGCAATAAAGTCGAGCGTTTCTGTGACGATGCGTTTATAAAACGGGTTGCGCGTGACCTGCCAGGCATGGAGATAGGCGCGCACCAGCAGGGCATTGTCGTACAACATCTTTTCGTAATGGTGTACCCAATCGTACAAACGGAGTTGTGTTTTCAGCACGGTTATCAGTCGGTAGTTATGGTTTGATGGCTCACTAATGGTTTGAGATACCCACCAGTTGGGACTCCATCTCACTTGGCGAATTGACTGGCTGTAAACAAACAAATCCCTGACACACATATGCTGTGGGAAGACCCTTCAATAATGGTCTATCCTTCAGTAAGGCTGGCGCATCCGGCTCCGGCGGGTAATTGGAAATCGCCGTTACCTGCCGGGGTCGGAACGTTTTCCAGAGGGTTTTCAACAATTCATTGGTTTCGATACGCTGTGCGTCACCAATAATTGCCACCTCACGAGTTGGACCGACAGCAAAATCGGCAGCGCACAACCATTGTGCAAAAGCAGTTGGATAACGTAGCATCGCTCCATATACTGAGGAAAGCATCTCCTCGGCTAGATCTCGCCAATCCGTCCGATCTCCATACGCTGCGAGCTCAAGTAGGGCAGTAGCAGCTAATGCGTTTCCGGATGGAGTGGCATTATCTTGAATATCTTTCGGACGTACAAGGAGGGTTTCATGATCATCACGTGTGTCGAAAAAACCTCCATTGGGATCAACGAAATGTTCGACCATTTCATCTGCGAGTTTCAAAGCCGAATGATACCATTCCTTATTCGGATCGGATTGATACAGCGATAAAAGCGCCAGGATCAGACCGGCATAGTCTTCCAGATAGGCATTATGCTTTGCCTGTCCTTCCCGCCAGGATCGGTGAAGCCGATCATTTACATATAATTTATTCAACAAGAATCGTGCGTTTCGAATTGCAACTTGAAGATAATCCTGCCTATACAAATAACGCCCAGCCTCTGCAAAGGTTTTGAGCATCAGGGAGTTCCACATCACCAGCACTTTGTCGTCAGTAGCAGGGCGGATGCGTGAACTTCTTGCTTCCAAAAGTCTTGAATGACATTTGGATAATTTCTGCCAAAGTTCTTCTGGCTCCATTTTGAATCGGGCTGAAAGCGTGGAATCATCCAGAGCACGTTGCAGGATGGTTTTACTTTCCCAGTTCCCAGATGGGGTAATGCCATATGCGGCTTTGAAAAATTCGAATTCCGAACCGAGCACTCCCTCGAGTTCGTCTTGTGTCCAGACATAGAATTTTCCCTCTTCACCTTCCGAGTCTGCATCCAGACTGCTAAAAAATCCACCTTCTGAATGAGTCAATTCGCGCATGACAAAATCCAGCGTCTCCTCGCAAACCCTGCGATAGTCTGTGTTGCCCGTGACCATATACCCGTGTAGATATGCCAGGGCTAATTGGGCATTATCATATGTCATTTTTTCAAAGTGAGGCGTTCTCCAAAAATTATCGACACTATAACGGGAGAAACCACCGCCGACAACATCATACATCCCGCCGCGTGACATTGCATTTAATGCATGAGTGGCGGCCTTTAGTATTTGATCGCGTTGGGTTGTATCGGTGGTTGACCGGCGTAGAAGAAATTCGATTGTCATGGGTTGCGGAAATTTGGGCGCTGAGCCCCAGCCTCCATACCCCCAATCGTAAGAATCAAGCAGGTTTTTTATAGCCGCTTCGAGAGATTCTGAGGTTATTTCATTCCTATTCCCAGGCTTGTGAATGGGTGGGCGAATATGTTCGACAACCTGATTTCCAATTCGTTCAACTTCCTGGATATCCTCCTGCCATGCCCGTGAAAGGTTTCTCAAGACTTCCTTGAAGGCTGGCATGTTGTATCGTCTCACTGGAGGAAAGTACGTGCCCGCAAAGTATGGCTTGAGATCCGGCGTGAGGAAGACAGACATCGGCCAGCCTCCAGAACCGGTCATGGCGACTGTGGCCTGCATGTATATTCCATCTATGTCTGGGCGTTCTTCACGATCCACCTTTATGTTTATAAAGTTCTCGTTCATCAGGGCAGCTGTTTCAGGATCCTCGAACGATTCGTGTTCCATCACATGACACCAGTGGCAGGCGGCATATCCAATGCTAAGAAAAATGGGTTTGTTTTCTGTGCGAGCCTTGGTAAGGGCTTCTTCACCCCAAGGGTACCAGTTTACGGGGTTATTTGCGTGCTGTAGCAGGTAAAGGGAATTTTCAGAGACAAGATGGTTAGGCATGAGTGACCTCAATAGTAGACTAAAAGTAATCTTGCAGAGGATTATAGTCCATACCTTTAGAGGTAATTGATAATTTTGAAGCAAGATTTATGTTGGGCATTATTGTATACGGATACCTATACCCGTATACCAGATATGTACCCCGCTGGATAGATTAGATTGCGATTGTGAGGCTGAAAAATGATAGTTTTGATTTCAACGAATCCAATTTTATTAGAAGTGATACCTTGGTGTTGCTACCCTGTCGACAAGGAAGTTGTTCTAAATAGGGCGGTGACTGCCTCCTTGGAAGTAGTAGAACTGGTTTGTTTGCCCCAGTTTGGTCTTCGCTAGGTTGTCAAAATGGAATACCGGATGTGATCGCAAGGCTGGTTTTGCCTAATTATGGACATAGAACTGGACAATAAGAAAAAAGAACAGCGCCAATGTTGGGCACTGTTCTTTTCAACCGAGGAAAGTAAAATCCGACTAATTCAGGTTAATAACTCACCAGTGGTAACTTCTTCAACCACTTCATTTCGGTCAGTTCTTTCAAAATATAGTCTGCACCATCTGCACGGGAAAGTTGCGTACCCGAACTCTTGCTTACATACCCGACCTGATACCCGCCTTTACGTTCGCCATCCACCAGGCGCGGGAACCTCACTACCGTCCAATCCAAATCAGACTCCCGAATCACCTTCACATTTGCAGCCGAATCCAGCACCACATCCTTTGCCAATAGATTGAGCAGAAATCCGATGAAGTGATCAATAAATTTTGGTTGATCTTCGGGTTGCCGTACCCCTGCGCCAGTCGTGGAGACCAGCCGGCGTACACTATGCTTCTTCATCCCGGCTACAATGTTTTTTGCCGAAGTTTCCATCATGTGGGGAACCGCCGGTCGGGTCGGTCCTAGAGCGCTGATGACAGCTTCATGACCAGCAATCGCCTTCTCGACAGATTCTGCATCCATCGAGTCGCCCTTGAATACGGTCAGGTTGGCATCTTTCACTGTGAACTTCTCAGGGGAGCGGACAAAGGCTGTCACAGCATGTCCTGCTTCCAATGCCTGCTTGACTACTTCCAAACCAACCCCACGCGATGCACCAAATACTACGATCTTCATAAGACTCCTTTGAATTTATTTTTTATCAATGATGGCTATGAAGCCAACAAGACTTTCAATTGTTTTGCTACCAGACGCAGCGGGTCGGCGGTATGCGATGTACGACTCAGGATGATCCCGCCTTCGATGGCAGAAACAATAAAGGTCGCCAATTCATCGGCTTTTGTTTTTGAGTACCCGCATTCGATCAACTTGTCATGGAAGGCGGATTTCAACATTTGGTATGCTTCGTGGCAGGCTGCGTTAATCCGCGTGGAGGTGGTCGCCGTTTCCATCGCCACAGCCGTCAGTGGACTGCCCGCCGCAAAACCGGATCGTTCAACATGTTCCGCAATATTCAGAATGAAGTCAGAAACTGCTTTGGCGGCGTTGGAACTTTCTGTTAATCCCTGGCGAATCCGTTCAGCGGTCTGGCCTCCGGATTGAAGCACCGCCTCTGCCGTGATCTGCTCCTTGCCCTCTGGAAAATAATAGTACAACGAGCCTTTTGGGGAACCGCTTTCCTTGATGATCTCGTTCAAACCGGTGCCGTGATAGCCCTGTTTTTCCAGCAGGGCGCAGGTGGTTTGCAGGATTTGTTCGCGGGCATTGCTCATTTCTGCCTCCGTCCAAAAGATGTCTTTTGTCACCTTTCCAAAATACGACTGCCGGATTATTATAACGACTGGTCTATATAAAGTCAAGTCAGGAGCAAATGAATGTCATCTCCCATATTGGTAATCGGTGCGCTTGGAAATGTTGGCACGGAAGTCGTCAGGCAGATACTCGCCAAAGGCGGGAAAGTCCGTGCGGCGGATATGGATGTGAATAAACTCAGGCAGCGCTTTGGCGAAGCGGTTGAAGCGGTCCGCTTTGACTTCACCGATCCATCCACTTTTGAAGAAACATTTACAGGTGCGAAGCGCATGTTCTACATGCGTCCACCGCACATCACGAACATCCAGCGGGACATGGTTCCTTCGATGGATGCTGCCAAACGCGCGGGTGTAACCCACGTGGTATTTCTCTCCCTGATCGGGATCGAGAACACCAAATATGTCCCCCACTACAAGATGGAGACCTATTTGAAGCAAATCAACATGCAAACGACCTTTTTACGTTGCAGCTTCTTTATGCAGAATCTGAACACGACCCATCGCAGGGAGATCAAGGAAAGAAACGAGATCTTTGTGCCGGTGGGAAAGGCAAAAACCGCCTTCATCGATGCACGCGACATCGGGGCAGTTGCGGCGGTGGCTTTACTGGAAGATGGACATGCCGGCAAAAACTACGACCTGACCGGTAGTGAACGGCTGGATTATTGGGAAGTCGCCAGGATCATGAGTGAGGTGTTGGGACGCAGAATCACCTACCGCAACCCGAACCCATTGTATTTCCTCATTGAGACGATGCGCAGGGGAACACCATTCATGTTTGCCTTGGTGATGACCGGGTTGTACACATCCACCCGTTTTGGGATGGCAGAACCGATCACAGATGAGGTCGAGCGAATAACTGGCAATAAACCTATCACCTTCAGACAGTATGTGATGGATTATAAAGACACCTGGATGTAGCCATATGCAAGCAAGTCACAGTGCCTCAATATCCCCAAGGTAAACTTAGTTTAAAGTAAATTCTTTTTTACGACAGGAATAGGAGTTTTCCCTTTTGTTTCATTGTTCTCCAAAAATATTAGGCTGATGCAGGAATGAATTTCAACTCCTTGCGGAAATAGGAATCGAGCCGCAGGTCGGTCACATCCACAAGGCGGACGAGGAAAGGGTCTTGCAGTACGGCTAAAAGCGTGCGGGAACGAGCGATCATTTCCTTGCAGCGGTTGTAGGTCTCTCCTACACGGATGGAGTCAGCACGCAAGGTTTTTGTCATTTGCCTGGGATTGGCGGTACGGATATTCTCCACACCCAGGGTCACGTAGGAATAGTGCCCAATTTTCAAATCGCCTTCCAGGTCTGTCCAATCATCGATGATCTGGATGACCGCGCCAAACAGCAGGAATACCTCCCAATACTTTTCAATCAACTGCGCCCTGCCCAGCCGTTCCAGACTCAGCATGAAGGGTGTGACTACATGCGCCCCCTTGGACCCGCAATCCTCGGGAGCATCCAGACGATACGGACTGGCTTTGCCACGCATATTCTTTTCTTTGATTTCCGCTGCCAGGAAGATCGAACGCATACGCTGCAGCACAGAAAGATTTATAGGGGTTACGCCAAATACGTTCAGGACGATTGATTCGTATTCACAGATCAACGTCTGGGAAGTCAGAACTTCAACGGGGGAAGGGGATGCGCTGTCCACGTTCTCGTCCAGGATCCCATATCCCGCCACACCAAACACGGCTGAGCGCAGGATGTCATCGAAGTGTTCCAAAAAATCGGTCAGTCCCATCTCGTCCATCCATACCACCAGGAAGGCGAAGATCGGGTAGGCATCCTTGAAGTACTGTTCGCGATTGCTCTTCCACTCCGTCACGTCAATGCCGAGAGGCGCGCTGAACTCCTGCAGAATGCGTCTTGCCTGAGCATCCAAACCACGAAATGTAGCGAGTAATTCCACATCCACTTTGAGATGGTGCCACCAATCCAGCAGGGAAACCTGGTTTGCCAGAAAAGGCGCCATGACTGCCGCCCAAAACGCCTCCTTATCCCGGCGGTAGATTTTCAAAATGGCAGGAGCAAATTCCTGGAAGGGGTCTTTGTTCTTCATATGCTGACCAAGTTAATCCGGTGCTTTCAGTTGACGTTTGAATATGATACTCAACAATATTCCATTAATGATCAACACTGCCTGCCAGGAGGGATACGCCATGCTAATCGGCGCGTTCAAGGATAAATTGCTTTCAGGCGGTATGGAAGATTCCAAAGCCAGTGATATGGCTGAAATGATCATCGCGGCGGTGGAAGGGGGCATCATTTTGAGCCGCACCTATCAGGATGCGAATCATCTTCGGAGGATCGCGGATCATATTTTCCAAATGTTGAAAGCAAACAAAACATAGTTCGTAACATCTCCCCATCAATATTAGTTATAAAAAACAACTCCCCCGCTTGACAGAGCGGGGGAGTTGAAATTAAAAGATGTATTTTGACCCATATCTGTATCGATAAGAATCGTCAATATTTGTATATCCAGAGTCTGTCTGCCATTTCCAAATCAAATCCGGCCAACGCCTTCCAGGTTATTGATAACTCCAAGTCAAATAAAAGACCTGCATTCAAGACGGACAGTACGTTGATATCCGCATTCCGAGGGAGAAGTAACAGGGGATGCTGCTCGGCAAATTGGAATAGGCGATTTTGTTTTCCTTTCGTTATTCGGCGGAGGTCGGCAGGTGAGAGTGGCGAAAAGATGACTCTTGAACTGCCGTCACCCGATGAGCACATCAAGGCTTGTGGTTCCTCGAATATTTCCAAAACTTGTAATTTCATGTCATAGCCAGAGACTTTGGAAAAGGTTTTATTGAGCCATCCCAAAGGATCTTGAAGTTGCACAGTTTGTGCCAAGTGTTCACGCTTGATCTTCAAATCCTGGACCGCCCATAGCACCACCTGTTCCCTCAACCCATCAATTGCTTTTCTCTGTCGTTCATTGCCCATGCTGATCAACGCGCCAAAGAAGATTACCGCAACTGCCACAACTATTGCAAGAATTATTTCCATGTTTTTTCCTTTTGGTTATTCGTTATTATTAGAGTCGTTTTTTTGTCTGCGACATCATCTTGAAAGTTTCGCCCAGCCGTTCCAAAGCCTTGGGACGTGGGTCGACCACACTGGCAGACGCAATCACCATGAACAAACCCAGCAAGCCAATGATCTGCCAAAGTGGTAGGGTAGACAGAGCAGGCTTAGGTTGTTCCTCTGATAACGGTGTGTTCAGTGCCAAAGTCGGCGTCGGCGGTATTTGTGTTGCACCTGGTGTTATCGAAGGCATCAAAGTGTTGGTCGCTGTTGGAGAAGGATTCAGAGTGGCGGTCGAGGTCGCCATCTCCGGGATCACGATCCTGCCCGCATCCTGTCCGCATAACCCATTTACATCACAAGCTTCTGCCAGAACTGGGTATTCCCCAACTGGCGCCAACGTTCCATCCCCAAAGCGCCGATCCCATTTCACTACATAGGAATTCCTGCCGGGATCAAAGTCCAACACCAACTCCTTCCAACGCTTTCGCGGATCACGGATGGTCACCTGGATGCTGGCAATCGGAAAGTGATTGGGGGAAACCTTCAGAGTTCCGTTTTCCCAAATCCACCACCGTTCTGTGATGGACACGGCGGGCGGGGCATTGTCCACAGTTAACGCGATCGAAACCACATCGCCAACATTGCCAGCACGATCCATTCCGCGCACCTGGATGGTGTACTCTCCATTGGGTACTTCTCCGGATCGCCAAACGAAAGACCAATTCCCTGCCTCCAGCAATACAGGCTGCCAAGTGACGCCTCCATCAATGGAAATCTCGCCACCTTCCGGTCCTGAAGTCAGGTCTTCCAGGTTCCCAGATAACTGCACATCACCCTGCACTATTTCACCATTGGTGTGAGATGTAATTTGCGCAACCGGCGAAACGGTATCCACTCGGATACTTCTGGATACCGTGACCTCATTTCCTGCCACGTCCCTGGCATAGATCAGTGCCAGATGTTCTCCGTCCGTAAACTGAACTGGAAAGGAAATCCAGGTCGTTCCACCATCCAGACTTCCATTCAAGATCGAGAGTCCGGAGATCGCATCGGTGGCTGTAGCAGACAAGTCCACTTCTGAGACGTACCAGCCAATTCTGCCATCCACGGGTGGAAGTAATACTGCCAGATCAGGCGGAGTACCGTCCCGTTGCCAGATCGACGAGCCACTGGCAGTCCGACCGCTGGTGGAAGTCACGATGTAATCCGCAGTCCCTGTGCCTTCCGGCAAAGGCAAGTCGCAGGAACTTCCACAAGTTAAGGGATCCCCATTCAAATCACCGCTGATGGTCACATCATACCCTTGTGGATCACTGGCGGTCAGTTCCAAAGTCTCCTCCCCCCTGCACCAACCAGAATCGCCCCACAGATCACAAACCACCACGCCTGTAATTTGCGGCGGTAAAGGTGTTGGAGTAGGCGATGGTGTGTTTGTAAAGGTCGCCGTTGGTGTAAACGTCATGGTGGGAGTAAAGGTCAACGTTGGCGTCCGACTGGGGGTAAGGGTCGCCGTCGGCGTGCGTGTGATCGTGGGTGTAAAGGTAGGTGTTCGGGATGCGGTGGGAGTCGCCGTGTTGGGCGGACCGCTGTATTCCACATCGATGGAGCGGAAATCCACAAAGCCCCCGGAAGCCGACAGGGACCAGGAACGACAACCGGAAGGGACCGCCAGGATCATGCTCACAAAGCCGGGTGTGCTGGAACTGTTATACAGGTACCAGGAATTGGAGGTGGAACATGCACTCAAAGTCGCCGTGCCAACACCGCCTTCGGGTGTGAATGCCACCATCACCTCAAAGTAACTGACATTGCGGTCGAAGGAACCACTGGCAGTTCCACCATTTCCCAGTCGCGTTACCCATTCCGAACATCCAGAACCACAATAAGCGCCACCTTCCTCGGGTGGCAGGGAGGAACCATCGCGATGGGTGATGTACACATATTGAGCCGGTCCACTCCAATCGATATATCCCGAGTCATGTGCCTGATCATGGGTACGCCCCTCCGGCAGGGCATACGCCGCCAAGGGAGCCGCACGTGTGGAAGCGGAGGTCCACAATAAAAGAATGGCAATGATCGGGAAAATCCAGATCAAACGAGAACGCTGCATAACACTCCTAATACTCCTGGAAATCCCGGACTCCGAGATGGAACAGGAACAACAATAGAACCACCAGCCCGGCAAGCACCAGACATATGATTATGAAGACCTGAAGAGGGATCACAAGTCCCAGCAGATAGCCGGCAAACATGCCGACACCCAGACCCGCGAGGAAACGAATCATTTACGACTCCACTTCCGTCTTTATGATCATCTTCCATCGAGATGGATCGAGATCGCGCCACCAGCGGATCTCACCAGTGATGGTTTGGTATTCCCAAAGCAAACCTTGAGCCGGCAGGGACGGCAGCCAGGTCTTTAGTGCCGACCGAAAGCGTTCCTGCAAGTCAGCATCTCCAGAACCTGGTTCAAACTTTCCAAGGGAAGCCTTCATTTCGCTGCTATGATCCATCAACCAATTCAGGAACAGTCGTAGACGGCGTTCCTCCAATTGGAATGCTTGCGTGGAAAGATCGGAAACCATCTGCTCGATCAAAACATCCATGTCACTCATCGATCCCATCCGTTGCCTCTGCGAGACATTCGCCAGGCAGAATACAAAACGCCAATGCAGGTCAACATGCAGGCAAACGATCCACCACAGACTACCAACAGAAAACGCGCGATCATCGTGCTCATCAGAAACCCAACCTCCGGTCATCATCCTGCGGCGCTGGTTGATGAATGCGTGTATTGCTCTGTTCCTCGATGCGCACCGCTAAGAATTCATCCAGAAGTTTGGACAGGGCTGCCGGCAGCATATCCGCTAGTTCCGTGGACGCCTTCTCCTGCCAGCCATCGGCGGGCAAATAATCGTTGGGATGAGCAGCGATGACTTCCTCGATCAATGCTCTGACTCTGCCAGCATCTGCGCGCGGCAGCGGCTTGATCTGAGTTAGCGTGGGCGGCTGCCAACGTCCGCTAATACGGGCACGTAACCAACACTGCAACGAAGGCAGGTCAAGCGTCATATTCCCATAGCGCACGGTCGAACTCAACGTGGCGCGTATGAGATCCGCGTCCTCCGGATCGGGGGAGAAGAACATCTGTGTGGAAGTATTGGCAAGCATTGCCTGCACCACTGGCTCCATGCCTTCCACCTTGCGCATCATGGAAAGGGACTGTGCCAGCACGAACATGCGCGCCCCGAACTTGGCACCTTCCGCCAGCATCGACTCCATACGCATGCCCGAGCCGATCTCCTGGGCTTCATCCACGATGAAATAAAAGGGAGTTGGCTTTTCCAAGGTCGCCTTGCGATAAGCAGCATCGAAGACGTTGTACAGAACGCCGGCGGTCAGTCTTGCGCCTTCACGTCCCATCTCACCCGACGGCAGGCGCAGCACAACCCAGGCACGTTCATCGATCCACTGGTTGAGATCCACAAAGCATTCCTGATGCATGGCGGAGAACAGCCAGGGCGATAACTCCAGTGCCATAACCTTTGAGAGCACCGGGCTGATCACCTCCGTGACCCAGCCTTGACTCCACTTGTCTCCTTCGCCGGTTTGTCCAAGCAGGGCATCCAATGCCAAAGCACCCATGCGTTCCCCAGGTGGTAACAACGCCATTGCCTTATGCCGCCAGGGCTTGTTGAATGCCATGAAGACCACATGCAACAGACCCAGCCCCGCTTCAGGATGATGCTGGTTCCAAACGTGAGCCAGGCGAAATAATCCAAGCAGTGCTGCCTGCATACGCGGACCCCAGTAGTCGTCCCAAATGCGCCGACCGACCTGCACGATGGCATTCCCTGCCCAGGTAAAGTCGGGAACGGCGAGAAGGTTCAAGGGAATGACCTGCGGTTGATCCGGTGTAACGACTCGCAATCGCTTGATCGCTTTTTGCTTTTGTTCCTCCGGTAATTGAGCAATCGCATCGAGAAAGGCATCTGCAAGCGAGACATGCGGATCGACCAGAAAAATGCCTGGCGCATCATCGCCGCGGGCGATCAACTGCTCCAGCATCGCATACACAAAGGAGGATTTCCCCGAGCGGCTGCCGCCGGTCGCGAGTCCATGCCCATCCGGATCGACGCCGACCAGCGCGCCGGTGGCGACACTCTGCCCGATCTTGAAGCCCGCTTCGAGCAACGGTTGAGAAGGCGGCGGCGCCGGCACTTCCTGCCAGACGGCGCGGTCCAGCAAGCCCGATCCTTCACCCAGTTGTAGCGGAGCAATCAGTCCAGCGAGTTCACCGGCTGGCAACGGGAAGGTGTGTTTCTGGATGGCAATCCAAGCTGACTCAAGTGGTTGCCGCCTACTCTCACCCGCGAGCAGCGGAAGTTGGATCGGTTCAGAGATGGAAAAGGCAACTTTCAATAACGGTTCCTGTATCCGCCTTTCCACAACTTCCTTGGGGATCGATCGCCAGGCGAGCCAGTCCCGAATGCCCAAAGCCGAAGCAATACAGATCGTGATGCCGGCGACCGCGAACATCGAGACGGCAAAGGGATTGAACCAGCCGGCTAACAAAATCCCACCACTGATGCCTGCCATGATCATCCCGAAAAACAAACCTGCCCGCAGAAAATCCAATTGCAGCCCCCACGAGTTGGGTGTGTCATTGCCGACGCCGCCTTCGGTGCCATACGAATAGGAGGACAGGCTACGCAACTTTTCCTGCAGTTGATCTTCATTCCCAAGCAGCCACAGGCGCAGACTGGCATCATGCCCTTCCCGAGCGGCACTGATCAACCGGCTGCCAATGGCAAGCAAGGGGTCGCTATCTTTCGCTGAGGCGATCAGGGACGGCAAGCGATTGGAAGTATGCAGGGCATATCCACCGGATTGAACCTTCATGATGCCCAGACTGCGCCATCTGGAATGTTGTCCGGTCATGGCAGACCAGGAATTCACCACTCCTTCTGCCACATGCGGAGGCAAATACAAGCGCACACGCAAGCCTTTGGGAGAGGCGATCCATTCCATGATCGTGGGAAATGGCAGTTGGGCGATCCAACCCATGACCTGTGCGCGCAAGTCATCCAGAGCGTGCGGCGCAAAGAGCAGTTCCCATCCCTGCCATTCACCATTACAGAGGGGACATTGATCTGGAGCAGTAGCATGTTCATAGCCGCAGTTGATACATACATACCCGCCATGCGGGTGCATGTACCTGCTCTTTGGGTAAATCATCGTGCCACTCCTGTTGCCCCAAGTTGTTTCCAAAACTGAATCCATGTCGGCGGGATGGAGACCAAGACGGGAAACAAAGCACCACGTCCCGCAGATGGAGCCGCAAGAAAGACTCGCGGAGGCAAACGTGAAGTAGTCTCAGCATTCTTGCGTGCTTCGCTTTCTGGAACGCCGAGGGAACGATAGAAGGCAAAAGCTTCATCCGGGCCAAGCCGACCGATAAAAGCTGTGGACGCCAGACTCAAGGAGGTCGGATTTTTCATCAGGTCGGCAGGCAGATGGGTGATGAGAGTAACACCAACGCCACGTTTGCGTGCGCGTCTGCCCAGTTCATCCAACAAATCGGTGAAGGGACCACTGCGCAACAAACGCCAGCCTTCATCGATGAAGATGTCCATCGGTTGTTTGCCCACCGTGACGGCATGATAGAGAAACCAAGCCAGCACCGAATGCACAATGGCGCGGTTCTCTTCACGCAGGGAAGAGAGATCGAAGTTCCACCACTGACCGGAAGGAAAATGAGGAGAGAGAAGTGCCTTGGGCCTATCGAAGAAACCTTCAAATAAACCACCGCGCATAAAAGGACGTAACAGTGCCAAAGGCATCGCGGCTTCGGGAACGTTGATCGTTCCCAGGGTCTCCACGAATTCCGCAATGGTCATGGCGCCAGGCCTGCGTTCCCAACGCCTCTTCACGGCTTCATGCAAGGCGGCTTGCACACCGGGAGATAAGACCGACTCTCCAGCAAGAGATGCGATCAGGAAACGGACAGCCAGCAACAACTCTGCCGGGTTTTCACCTTGCAAAGGATGAATGAGGCAGGTTTCTTTGTCTTCGGGAATACCAGCCGGTACAACCTTTCCTTCCACTGCTTCGCATAGTCGATTGTTCTCGCCTTCGGGATCAATGGAGATGACCGTCCTGCCCTGTAACAAACGCTGCAACATGATCCAGCGCAAGAGGCTGGTCTTGCCCGCACCAGGTTCACCGAGGATTAGTGTTGTTGCATGGGGTGGAGGTGGAACGGCGGGATCAAACCCCTTGGTGAAAGAGAAGTGAATATCCCTTCCATCGCGGGCGTGTGTTCCGATCCAAACCGAATCCCCGACCGGCATGACCTGACGGGATGGAGTGGGCATCAAAGGCAGAGTCTCTTCCAAGAACAGTGTCGGCTCATCCAATCCCGGAAATAACTTTCCTCCGGGTTGGAAATGATGCAGAGCGCGTTCTGCAATGTAGAAGAGTCTTTGTGCCGTGAGACCACGCGCACGCAGGTTGGACTCGATCACACGTCGTGCCGCTTCCGCTTCTTCGAAGCGATTGCGCTCAACAAACAAGGCACTCATCAGGGCGATCTTGAAGGCGGGCTTCCCAAAGGTCAATTCCGACTCGGCGGCATCCATCGCGTGATCGGCGGAGCGTTCCGCTATTGAAGGACGACGACCGGTCTTCTCGGCAAGTGCCATCATGAAGCCTTCGAAGAGCGTGCGGCGCGCACGCAGGGAACCACGCAGGACATCCGGCGGTTCACGATGCAGGGCAAGGGAATACATCACCGGCAGGTTGGGATAGAAGACATCCGCTGATAAGCGTGACCAGGGACGATCTGCCAACCCGGGTACACCCGTACCACGCGCGGAAAGCGGCAGGAGATATCCACCCGGAAAGAGCAGATGATCTTCCAGCACCTCCACGGCTTCGGAGGCAATGGAAGCAGCAAAAAGTTCTTGAGGTTGAGACATGGGCGGCATGATACAAAAAGACACGGACGGGTACTCCGTCCGTGTCGCTAATGAACCTGGTTCGTTTGATAAGGACGCCAGCGCCACTTAATCATGTCCCTTGTATGCAGCAAAAGAACTGGCAGACCATTTGGGCTGCCAGTTCTGATACGACAAGCATGTGTTCCCATTCTTGGGGGAACGGAGATCATTTGAGCTTGAAATACGCCACAAGTTTTGAGCCATCAAGTGCGGACACGGTCACGCGAAGGCACTTTCCGGGCAACCTGGGCGTCTTCCAGTTGTATATGAATTGCCCTGCGATCGGGTCATAGCGCAGACTGGTACTGCCCGTGGCGGTGAGCTCGATCTCGTCCGTGACAGCGTTCAGGCTACAGGCGGTTTCGGCGTAGGTCAGGCTCTTTACAACAAGGATATCTGTCTGTTCAGTGGCACCGGCGAAAATCTCAAACTTGAGCGGCACCGTACTGCCGCCTTTGACAACATTGTAGACGCCATTCAGATCAACGGGCTGGTAGAAGCCTTTCAGTGTCCATGGGAGGATCGTCACGATGATGGTGTCTGCATCGCTCAATCCACCCGCGTCCGTCACCTGCACCCCTATGACATGCTCCCCAACCTGGCTGAATGAGATCGAAGCGGTCACGCCACTGGCATTATCGTATTGACCATCATTGTCGAGGTCCCATGCATAGGTCAGTAAATCGCCATCAGGATCGAAGGAGGCGGAGGCGTCCAGCGTGATGGCTTCACCTGGATACACGATCCGGTCGGTTCCGGCATTGGCGACCGGGTTGCTGTTGTTGTTCACAAACCAGCCGGACATGACCAGGTCTCCATCCCAGTCGCTGACTGACGAATCGATCCAAGATTCAGCCTGGAGATTGGCGGTTTCCTGCTCCCAATCCTGCTCGCCTGGGATGGAGAAATCTGAGAACCAGTCGCCGTTCGCGTCGGCAGTCTCATCTCGGTTGACACAGGGGATGTCGTGCCAGCAGGTCCAGACATGCACGTATTGACCTGGCTCCGCCTTGCCATATACCCTGTCGGTATCAAGATCAACATCCGTGATCCTGAAATCCGTAACAAGGAGTTGTTTCGTTATGGATTCATCCTTGACGGTTACGGTGTCCCCCGCTTTGAGATCGTAGTTGTTGGTTTGGATGCTAAACCATGTCTGATTTGGATCCCAATCGGCAACCCCAACCGTCGCTGTATCAGAATAGTCTATTTCCTGCGGGGTGAATGGATCATTCACATCGATCGTGACCGTGTCGCCCAATATCCATCCCGAACCTTCGACAAGATCCCAATTGGCACGCACTTGAAAAGTGGGCGGGTAGGGAAGGTTCCAATCTACATTCGTAGCATCGCCGTCTTCGTCAATCTGATAGACGCCTGTCCCTGACCCGGGTCGAATATCAAACACGGTTTCATCATCATCATGACCTGGCACAGAAAAATCAGCGAGCCAGTTTCCATTGCTATCCACATAGACATTACGTCTTGTACAACCATTATCATCACATAACTGACCCACATGGATCTCATAGCCTGGATCTCCGGTTCCAGTCACCGTATCTGCTTCCATATCGACAGATGTCACCGTTAGATGTGCCACTATGAGTTCTTTTGTGATGCCTCCACCGCTGACCGTGATCCGATAGCCTGGTTGAACATCGAGGGGAATGCCCCAGTCATACCCATGGTCCCACTCCTCGATTTCCGTTGCCACCTGTGTTCCTGTGTAATCTGGAGATTGCGGCGTGACAGGGTTATCGATCGTCAATGTTAGTGGTGTCCCGGCAAACCAGCCCCAGGCATGCACACGTTGTTCTCCCAGCAAGGCAAAAATACGAGGTTCGCCCAGTTTCCATTTATACACCGTCCCATCACCATCCTCATCGATCCTTTGAGCATCACCCGAGGAACCCAGTTGAATATCAAAGAGTTGTTGTTCGTTATTCTGGTCACCCGGAACGGAAAAGTCCGCCAGCCAGTGTCCACTGTCATCCACGGGCACGTTTCGATACGAACAGCCATTATTGTCACACACCCCGCCAATCCCAACATCGGTCCCGGGCGCAGCGGTTCCGGAAACTGTATCTGCCACCGGGTCAATATTCGTTACAGATATTTCCTGGGTAATGTGTGTCTTGGTCGTTGTACCATCCGTCATGGTGACGATATCACCTGGTTTTATAACAAAATCAACCAGTGTAAATCCGATCCACGTATCGAACGGCGGTCTGAAATTCTCAGTGTCCACTGTCTTGGTCCTGGAATAATCCACACCTGTTCCATTCGACGGATCGTCGATCATGAGCGTTATGCTCGTGCCCATAGGCCATTCGTAACCATTTACATTATTCTGTGTAAGCAGCACGGAGAAGCGCGGGTTGGATACGTGCCATCTCACTCTTGTGCTATCGTTATCTTCATCGTTTTCATAGGCATGAGAGTCGGAACCCGGGCGCAGATCGAGCGTGCCCATCCCTTGTGACGGGTCGTCTACAGGAGTTGAGAAATCCACCATCCAGTTTCCAGTCGAGTCCACGATTAAGTTACGGTTGGCACAACCGGTTTCATCGCATTCCGTGCCCACATGGATCCATGAACCGGGGGTTCCCGTTCCAGATATCGTATCAGCATCGATATCGATATCCGATATCGCAAGGCGACTCACCACAATTTGTTTGGTGATCCCTTCTCCGCTTACAGTCACCACATGACCGGGCTGGATATCAAAGATGCCACCCAGCGCAAGCCCGTGATCCCAGTCATTATCTATTGCTGCCATCACAGTCCCGGTATAATCGGTTATCCCAATGGTTGCCGGGTCGTCGATCGTAGTTACCAGTGACGTTCCTGCCGTCCACCCCCAGGCATGGATATTATCTTCATTTGGTTCAACAAAGATGCGCTGATTGGTTGGTTCCTGGAATATCAATTTCGCGACGAACATCACACACGCATCCCCAGGATGGGCATGAATCGGGTCTCCCCAGGTGCCACCACTATAACCAGTGACATAAATAGAATCATTTTCTCCCACGGCGATGCCCATGCCCTGGTCAACCGTTGTGGAGCCGATGAAGGTGTGCCATTGCAAAGTGCCGTCCATCTCCAGGTTGGCAACGAACACATCCCTGCCGCCGTCGGGGTTTGAATTCAGTGGATTTCCCCACGGTGCGGCGTTATCGCCTACAACGTAAACACTGCCTGTATCATCGTTCGCAATCGCAAACCCCTGGTCAAAGTCCGGCGAGCCAAGGAAGGTATTCCAGATCAATATTCCATTCGTATCAAATCTGGCTGCATAGGCATCCCCACCTCCTGAATAACCAATGATCGGATTTCCCCAATTGCCTTCACTATATCCCGTAACATACATATTGCCACTATTGTCGATCGATAGCCCTCTGGACCAGGTGATGTCATTACCAAAGAATGTATTCCACACAACAGCACCATTGGCATCCAGTTTTGCGGCAAACCCAGCCCGGTCGCTTGCCTGATAGGGAAGATTTGGATACCCCCAAGTAGAAAAACTTGTACCTGCAACATACAAATATCCATTCTCATCCACCGCCACGCCAGCAGCGCTGTCCTCGTTTGAAGAGCCAAGGAAAGTGTTCCATTCAATCGCGCCATCAGTGTTTAATTTCACCACATACGCATCCAAACCTCCGGAATATTCCCTAATTGGATCCCCCCATCCCCAATCAGTATCTCCCACGATGTAACTGTTCCCTGCGGCATCGGCAGCAATACCCAAATTCTGCTCCCTGCCATATGAACCAACAAATGTATTCCATTGCAGAATGCCGTCATGACTCAGCTTGGCGACAAACGTATCATATCCACCACTGTGCTCATGGACTGGATTACCCCATGTCGCGTTGCTGCGGCCAGAGATGTATATGTTCCCGAATCCATCCACCGCAATCCCAAACCCCTGGTCATCGAAGGTCGATCCCAAAAATGTATTCCACTCCAGGGTTCCGTCACGACTGAACTTTGCCACAAGAGCATCGCCAATGCCATTATCTTCTCCGGCATGCGGATTAATCGGGTCTCCCCAGGTCCCGATGCCATACCCCACAGTAATAAGGTCGCCATTTCCGTCAACCACGACGCCATCTCCCGACGTGGCGGAACCTCCCCAAAAAGTGTTCCATACCACAGGCATCGGCTGGTCAGCGGTGAGCGAGGAGGCTCGCGTGGATTGAGGCATTCCTCCCAGTATGCAAATCATTGAAATTACAATCACCATCGAGAAAAATTGTTTCGCATTCATCGTTCCCTCCCGGAACTTAAGCAAATAACCGACCACACCGGCCGGTTTCGCTATTGGCTCCCTGACAACCCATGAGCGTCCAAGTTAAGTTGTCAGTTCATCGCCGCCATACAACGAGCAGATAGTTCAACAAAATGGACTATTTTTGAACAAAAACCTCCTCCTCCAGTAAAAGTTACCATAAACAACGTAACAAATTATCCGGTCATATTCAATCCTGACATTTGTCATGTTGCCTCATGCCTGGCAGTAATGAGGCACAATAGTACTTCGACTAACAGAATCTGCCCTATTTATGGGAGGCCGGTCATGCTGGGTACACCCGTGCCACGGGCAGAAAGCGGTAATATACAGCCGCCCGGAAAGAGCAGATGGTCTTCCAACACCTCCACGGCTTTGGAGGCGATGGAGGCAGCAAATAATTCTTGAGGTCCAGGCAAGGATGGCTTCCAAATACTGGCTTTTCTGCAATTTTCGCCTGTAAATTAGTTTTATCCTTATTTCTAGTTCATATGGTATGTGAATTTCCGAGCCATGTCATGTACCTGGCATGGAAATACGTTCTACGCTCCAGAAGACCTGCCAATGATTTTTATTCCATAATGAGATTATGCGGCGTAAGGATTCATTGCCAGCGAGAACAATTTGTAGTGATTGGGCGCATTTCCCCTTCGAGTTTACAATTGCCCTTATGTACGTTCACCTCACGACCCACTCCGCCTTTTCCCTGCAGGAAGGCTTGATGTCCCCGACTGACTTGGTTCAGGCAGCACAAGCCTGCGGCATGTCCGCACTTGGCTTAACCGATCACCATTTGCTGACCGGTGCGGTTGAATTTGTCAAAGCCTGCAAAGAAGCTGGCATTCAACCAGTCATCGGACTGGAGATCGATCTGGAACAGGGACCGCTTCAATTGCTGGCAACCAGCACCGAAGGCTGGTCCAATCTCTGTCGGCTGAGCAGTGTTCTGGCTCTGCGCGATGATCCTGATGCCCCTTGTTCGTTGGAAACGCTTTTTCAATATTCCAAAGACCTGATTGCCTTATGTGAAAATCCACAGGAATTACAGGATGGATTTACAGGTCGCCTGTATATCCCCTTGCGAAATGTGTCCAGCGCCGGCAAATTATCCGCGCAGGCGCGCAAACTTGGATTGCCGACCGTAATTGCGCATCCGGTCTATTACCAAACCCCGGAACAAGCCCGGTTACAAAAAACACTGGCAGCCATTCGACTCAATCAAATGGTTACAAACATTCCTCAACATGCGCTTGCCCCGGCAGATGCCTGGTTCATGCCGCCGCAGATCATCGAAGAGCGCTTCAAGGAATTTCCCGAAGCGCTACATGCCACAATCGAAATCGCCGAGCGTTGTCGTTTTGATCTGCCGCTTGGCAAACCCCAAATGCCGATCCTTCCATTACCGGAAGGCGTAACTGCAATGCAGCATTTGCGCGATAAAGCCACAGCTGGAGCCATAGAAATCTATGGTGAGATCACACCGCAGATCCGGTCACGGCTCGATCATGAACTCGAAGTGATCTCACGCATGGGATTTGAGCCGATCTTCCTGATCGTCGAGGACATCCTGAACTTTGCACGGGAAACAGGAGTGCCTTATTCCTCCCGTGGATCGGCTGCCTCTTCACTGGTTGCACATTGTCTGGGCATTACCAGTCCCGATCCCTTGCGCCTCAATTTGTATTTTGAGCGTTTTCTCAATCCAGCACGTGTCACCCCTCCGGACATTGATACCGACCTGTGTTCGCGCCGCAGAGATTCGGTCATCCAACATGTCTTCGATACTTACGGTGCCGACAAGGTGGCGATGGTGGGGACGATCAACCGCTATCGTCCGCGCTCGGCACTTGCAGATGTTGCCAAGGCATATGGATTGGAACCTGCGAAGGTGCGTGAACTTGCCAATCAATTGCCGCATGCCTGGTGGGCGCGCTTCGAAGACTCCGAGGATGGAGAAGATGTCCCCTCTCCCTTTGCAGAACTACGAACAGCCTATCCCTCCTATCAATCCATCTTCGATGATGCCGAAGCCATCCTGAAATTGCCGCGCCATCTTTCCATGCATCCCGGCGGCGTGATCGTCGCACCGGGAGCACTGACAGATCTTGTGCCGGTCATGAACTCGGGCGGCAAAGGTGTCGTGATCACCCAACTCGATCTCGATTCTGTGGAAGCCTTGGGCTTGGTGAAGATCGATCTATTGGGCATTCGTGGTTTGACCGTCATCGGCGACGTGGCGGAGTTCGTGCGACAAAGGAAACCCGAACAATACGAAACACCTCTAGCAGTCCTGGACTCTACGCCCTCCACCGATGAAGCCACCTCCAATCGCATTGAGAAGGGCGAGACCATTGGCTGCTTCCAGATCGAAAGTCCGGGGATGCGCGCGACCTTGCGTGAGATCCATGCCCGCACGGAGGATGACATCATGGCGGCATTGGCGCTGTATCGCCCCGGTCCCTTGACCGGTGGACTCAAAGATGTCTTTGTGCGCCGCTTCAAGGGCGAGGAACCAGTCCACCATCTTCATCCAGCACTTGCGCCTTTGTTGGGAGAAACCTTCGGGGTCATCCTGTATCAGGAACAGGTCCTGCGCATCGCCAATGAACTGGCAGGCTTCAGTCTGGCCGAAGCCGACCTGCTGCGGCGGGCGATGAGCCATTTTGATCCGGGCAAGAGAATGCAGGAGTTGCAAAGAAAGTTCGTGTCAGAAGTGCAGGCTCGAAGTAACATCCCCATCGAGACCGGCGAACGGATCTGGGAAATGATGGCAGCCTTCGCCGGCTATGGCTTTCCCAAGGCGCATGCCGCTTCGTATGCCAGGATCGGCTGGCGGTCCGCCTGGTGCAAGCAATATTTCCCGGCAGAGTTCATGGCGGCTGTGCTTGCCAATTGGGGCGGGTATTACAGTCAGCGCGTGTACCTGAGTGAAGCCAGACGCCTGGGCTTGAAAGTCCGCCCCCCGCATGTGAATTATTCGCGCCATCAGTTCTCTGTGCAAAGAATGATGGACACCGAAAATCGCGCGCTCTTTATGGGGCTGGGTCAGGTCAAAGAATTGACACAGCGTAGTATCGGACGAATCATTCAATTTGCACCATTCACTTCTCTGGATGATTTCCTTTCGCGTGTGGACCCACGTATTCAGGAAGCAGAACACCTGGCGAAGATCGGGGCATTGGAAGGCTTTGGAAATATTCCCGCCATTCTGAGCCGAATACAAACCGGCGGCTGGCAACGTGATCAGATGAGTCTGTTTGCCTGGTCGGATACAAGTGAAGAGGATTGGGCCCTGCATCAAAAAGTGGATGCCCAGTTGGAGATCCTCGGCGCCAGCCTGGAAGCCCATCCGCTGGAATTGGTGCAGGAGAAGATCACCGGAGCGATTTCCTCGATAGATGCTGTGCAAATGATCAGCCGGCGCGTGACGGTTGCCGGCGTGCGTCAGACTTCGCGCCGCAGTCGCACCGCCAGGGGCGATATGATGCTCTTCCTGACCATCGAAGACCTGCAGGGGACATTGGACGTCATTCTGTTTCCGGATGTGTACCGGGTCGCAAAACCCTTTCTTGATGCAAACCCGCCCCTGCTGATCACAGGGGTGATGGAGATGGACAGGGAACGCGGGGAGCCGTATTTGCGGGCGGAAAGGGTGATGGCGATATGATGGCAACGGGCGAGAGTCAAGACCGCCCTGTTGTTCGAAGGTTGGGTCGGCAAACCCTTTCACGAAATCGGATCTGGCACCGTTCTTGATGCGACACTACCCAGCGTGACGCCGAATGGCAGGGCAGTAAATAATAGATCCTCGGCAAGATCAAAGACGAACCAGAGTGGATGCGGGGATGGATACAGAAAAAATTGAAATAACGACAATAAGACCAACGGGGGAAGAAAGAGGGACAGCGAAGTCATTGCCCCTGTTATGTAATTGCGGCGGTATGCCGGCAGTCCGATCATGGCGGACATCTTGTACCAGTACACAAATCCCCCGAAAAGCACTCCCATCACCGCCCAACCCGAAAGCGGAAGCGTGTACGAATGCAAAATGGACAGTTTTTGGAGCAGATCGAAAAAATGAAACAAGGTCGAGCATAAGAACATCATCAGGAGTAATAGATATCCAACCGTCAACCTTGCCGGTTGTGTCTCCATGAACAACGCCTTCCCATTTACCAGCGGGTTTGGTGCGGACCCCACGGGACCCATGCCATGCCGTCATGCCCGTAGTACGGGACGATGGCCCGACCAGGGGGAGCAGCAGAGTCGATTTTGTCCAGATCCCCGCGACTCAGTGTGAGCATCAGGGCGGGCAGGGAATCGGTCACATGCTCCTTTGTACGGGGACCGATGATGGCACTTGTAATACCCGGCTGTTGCACGCACCAGGCTAGCGCGAGTTGATACGGTGTACAGCCCTTTTCTGCGCTCAGTTCGGCCAGCATATCGACCACCTGAAACGCCGCCTCTGAAAAGTGGCGCTCCTCCAACCCCTTCCAGAACACATCATAGCGCGAACCGGAAGGAACCTGTCGATCGCGCGTGTACTTGCCCGTGAGAAATCCACCGGCGGTTGGCGACCAGGGGATGACCGCAATGTCGTATGTTTGCGCCATTGGCAGCAATTCACGCTCAACCCTTCGATCCAGGAGGTTGTAGGCAGGCTGTTCGCAAACGAAACGATTCAACCCATATTCCCGGGATGCCCACAGCGACTCCATGATCTGCCAGGCGGCAAAGGAACTTGTTCCGATATAGCGCACTTTCCCTGCGCGAACCAGATCATCCAGTGCCCGCAGGGTTTCGTCGATGGGAATATCGTTGGATGGGTGATGCAACTGGAACAGGTCAACATAATCCGTCTGAAGCCGCTTGAGCGAGGCTTCACACTGCTCGATCAGATGCCGCCTGCTGCTTCCCTGGTCATTGACGTCATCCGACATGGGAAAATGGGCTTTTGTGGCCAGAACGGTTTTCGATCTCAGCCCGCTCAATTTCAATGCCCGGCCCACGATCTCTTCACTTCGCCCGCGCCCGATCTTGAAATCCTCAGGGTCGTGACCGTACACATTGGCGGTATCCAGAAAGTTGATCCCGGCATGCAGGGCGGTTTGGATGATCGCCAAGGCTTCATCCTCCCGGGTGCGTCCGCCAAAGTTCATGCATCCAAGACAAAGCCGGCTTACTTTTACGCCTGTGCGGCCCAGTGACATGAAGTCCATCGTAAGGTTCCTTTGGTCATCGTTTTTTTGATGCACGCCTGCCTGGTCTCATCCGGTAGCCCTGATAGAACTCCACTTTTTTGGTGATCTTGTCAAGGCAGTCCTTCAAATGGGCAATTTTCCCGCGAAGCTGGTTGCGGTGTTCCTCCAGGATGGCGCAGCGTGCCTGAATGGTGTCATCATCGTCACCCGACCGCGTCAGGTTGACATAATCCTTCATGGTCCTAATGGGCATGCCGCTGTCGCGCAGCAACTTCAACCAATAGATCCATCCGAGATCCGGCTCTCCATACATCCGCCTACCATTTTGATCCCTTGGAATGGGGTGCAGCAACCCGATTTTTTCATAATAGCGCAGGGTATCTGCGCTGATCTGCATTTCCTCTGCAGCTTCCTGGATCGTATACGTCCGTGACTGATTTTGGTCCATAAGGTTTCCTGTATATTGGACCATTCTAAAGCCTGGAGCACACTCCAAGTCAAGTCCTGTTTTAATATTCCAAATTGGGGTTCAGCACCCAACGGGTCAAGCCCTCAATTGCATTCCGATCCAGATACCGAATCCGTAATCCAAAGCCGGCACACAATCCCGCCAATCCCTCCCACCAGGCGACCCCCTCATCGCCTGGTAGTACAAATTCCAATACGGTTCGCCGCACAAAGGGAAGATAAGTTTGTGTACCTGATCGGGATAGTGCGCACGCCGCCAAAGGCGGCAATGCACTTTTTAGAGCGGACAAAGGATAGGCAATAATAACAAAATAGAAAAACCTACTTAAAGTATTCCAATAAGGAATCAAAAAAAAGAGTACGAACGTCCTACACTTTTATCAGCCCAAAACCATACAATTGCACAGATAACGCAAGCAAAAAACTTATTTTAGGAGTTGAATGCCAAGGAACTAAAGCGATAGGGAATATATAAAACACTGAAAACGCATATTCATAGCCTGTTGCAAAATCAAGCAAACCAATAACAATAATTAGTAAAAAGCCACTGATAATGGATGATTTACGAAACGATTCGAAATCCAATACCGTTTTCATGTTTACATAATACAACACTTTTTCTTTGGAAGGAATGGGCTAACGGTTTGCGCCATCGTCCCCGAGCGGAGCGAGTGGGATACCTGCGTGTGGGCGGATGTGGGTTCTGCTTGGGAGCAGAAAAAAACTCGAAGCCGGAAAATGCTCGCACTTGCCGCACGCCCGAAGGGCGGTCCCACACATCAGTTATGCATTCTTTGTTGGGGGCATTTTTTTGAAGTAGACATTGATGTCATAGGTTTGTTTCAACCATTGAGCATGACTTCTTGCGGGTTTGCCACCAATATGATTTTTCCAGCGCTCATATCTTTAACGTACGTTTCAAGCGCCTCTTGCGCGCTCGCCATTGGAAAGCGTTTATGAATGGGGGATTGCAGGGCACTCCCTAAAAGGGATTGAGCTTGCCGTGAAAGTTGCAGGGACTGGATGAGGTTCTTGGTCCGCAGCCAATTGGGCAGGAACCAGCCTTCGAAATGTAAATTCTTGCTCAGGGCAGTCACTGCATCAATGACGCTGTCTTCACCTGACATCCGCGAATACAATAGTATCCTGCTGCCATACGGCGCGGCTTCGGCGAGGTGCTTTGTCATACTACCGCTGATTGCATCCAGAATCAGAGTGGCTTGTAATTTGTGTGTCAGTGTTTTTAGCTGCTCGGCAAAATCCGCGTCGCTGCTGTTCAAAATATATTCCCCGCCAAGACTGCGAACGTGATCCACTTGCGCCTGACGCCGCACAACATGAATGGTCGGAACCCTGTTTCGTTTGCCCAACCGCAGGATCATCCCACCTAATGCGCTTGCTGCGGCGGTATTGACAATCGCGCGGTGCCTGCCGCGCTTTGCAATCTCGAATATCGCGACGGCAGTCAGCGGATTCACAATCAGCATAGTCCCTTGTTCGAAACTCACATTGCCATTAAGTGGAATGCAGTATTGCGCCGAAGTGACCATGTATTCCGCCCACGTTCCATCGCCAGCCAATGACGCCGAGCAAGCAACACGTCGTCCATATAACATGCGCGGCATAAATCCCTCGCCTGCTTCTACGACAGTGCCGCTACCTTCCAACCCTGGTGTAAACGGAAATTGACGTTGTTTGCCATAACTCACACCAGACAGTGATCCAAGATCAGATGGATTGATCGACGCGGCTGACATTCGAATGAGAACCTGTCCCGCCTTCGGACGTGGTACTGGAATTTCGCGCCAGGTCAATTTACCGTTTGGTTCGTCCAATTGAATTGCGTGCATCGCGGAGGGAATGGATGGTTTCATTTTTCGTTTTTATCTCCTTACAAGTAATTAACAGCCTATTTGAATGCAAGCCAGCCGCCCAACGGTTTGCTCCATCGTCCTGGTAGAAGATATACCACTTTGTGGCACAAGCCTGCGCTAGGGCGGGGAAAGCGGAGCAGAACAGGGAATAATGATAAAGCATAGAATACTTCTTGGGATGTACGCAGATTGGGCGAGCGAGCCTTCAGCGAGCGCCGTTCGTTCATTTGGACTGGGATCGCCCAGAGCAAGCGACTATGCGCTTGCCATTCCCTGCGTCAGGCAGTTCGCCCTATGTAGCGAAGCGAAGACGGGGCATATGCTTTGTTGGGCGCATGATCGCGCATAATTTCTTTATTTTGGTTCGCCCCAAATTTCAATGATTCCTGTTTGGTTAATTATGAACATGGTCATATCGGGGGAAAATGCAATTTCGGGGTCATGCAGTAATGAATACATTGTTCTCCTAAACACAATTTCCCCGGTATCAACTTCGACGATTCTCACTTCGTCATTATAACTAGTAGCCAAGTATTTCCCATTATTGGAAATCGTATGTGGGTAGCCCGAGAAATTTGGATCTTCGCCAATCTTTGTTCCCTCTGGAACCGACCAAATACTCCCCAAAGAACTGAGGAGTCGCCCGTCTGGCAAAAACAACAATTTGTTATGAACTTGTTCGGGATAGTTAAGAAAAGAACCGTAGAGTACTCCATCTGGCAAAGACCAAATTTTTAATGAACCATCGACATGACTTGAAGCAAGCCATTGACCATCTGGCGAGTACGCGATGGAGTTCACGAAATTTGATCTATCACCACCCCATTTCTCGTTGTCAATGAGCGTGTTGACTAAACGACATGAATTAGTTTCCCATATATAAATATATACAAAAGTACCGCCAACCACATATTTGCCGTCGTTTGTGAAGAAAACCGGTTCTATCGAACCGTAATCATCTGGCAGGCGGTTGTTTCCCACAGGTCCCAGCAAAGCGCAACGAAATGTAAATGTAGAGCGATCCTGTACGGTGAATAATCCATACAGTTCGTTATTATTGGCAGGGTCTGATCGAAAGTCGGACGAGACAGCTAATGAGCCATCAGGACTGTAAACAAGTTTTCCTACTCCAGTGAAATTTTCAAAATAGATTGGAATGGGGCTGCCAAGTCCCACATCCCATGCCCAAAATAAATTATTGTATGTTCCACCATGTAAATAATATATTGGATGTGTCAGTAATAGATTTTCGCTTGGGGAAAAAGATGCTGTATAACTATTGTAAAACTGAATAGAACTGATTATTGTTTTAGTACGAACATCTAATACTCTAATAGTTGTGTCGTTCGAAAGGAGTAATAACTTTTCGCCATCGGGCGAGAAATCAATGGATTGGATAGTAAAGTCATTACCGATGCCATCAAGCCTAAATTCCATTATTTGCGAGCCCGTGCTTGACCACACTTTGATGATATCGGGGCTATAGTTATTAGCATCTTGAATTGAAACTGCTATCTCTCCCGCTGAATTTACGTCTATATCCCCGATGCTTGTGCCTGCTCCAAGTTGCGTTTCTGTAGATATATATCCTAAATGTTCCCCTGTAAATGCGTCTCTTATTGTCAACCCGATGGCAGGAACATCCAGGAATATATATTTTGAATCAGGGGAAAAGGAAAATGGGCCAACCACATAACTTCGGAAATATGAAGGATTATCAAAGGAGCGCAAGTCATACATTTTACTCCAATTGGATGCATCCCATGTAATTAGTGTAAAACCACCGTCATTTAATCTTATACTTGCAGATAGCATTGCGCCGTTGGGAGAAAATTGCATACCAGTTGTGGCTCCGTAACCGCTGGAATCAGTTTCTAATCTTGCAACAAGGCTTTTGGTGTCCAAATCCCAAACACTAACCTCTGTTTTTTCCAACACTGCAATGACATCATTCTTGGGAGAAAAAGCAATATAATTCGAATTTAGCCCGCCATGTATATCGACATCAAAAAAACTGGAAATAAGTTGTCCAGTTTGGGAACTATAAAGGTCTATGACGTTTTTTCTACTGCGATCTTGGTCAAATGCTGTTGACAATGCAATATATTGACCGTCTGGTGAGAAAAGTGTGTTGCCAATTCGGTTGAATGACCGCTCGATGGGCAATCTGAAAAACGCGATTTCTTTGAAAGTTTTTGCGTCGTATTTATATATGCCAGCAACGGTAACAATCGCAAACTCTTTGCCGTCTGGAGACCAGAAAGCTGAAACGGGTATTCCAGTGCCTAGTTCCGCAACTTTGACCAAGTGGTCAATATTGTTCTTGCTTATGGGAGCAAGAGGCGGCAATGGCGTGTTGTTCGTAACAAATGGGTATGGCGTTGGGGATGATGTAATAGATTGCGCGGATGGAGAAGACATTGAGGGGGGTTCTACGACCTTGTTCGTTTGCGCATTTTGAGTAGCCAAAATGGAAGATTGAACTGTCAGTTGGATTTTTAGCGCGTCATTTGTTGCTTGCAAGTTTTCATATGAAATTGTATTTGAAAAAAAGTCGCAACTTCCAAGTAGTGCCAAAATCAACACAGGCAGAAAGAAATAGGATACCTTTTTCATTGCTTCCTCCCGAACTCATTTCGAGTCCAGTTGCTGTTTTGCGCCCAACGGATTACGCCAATGTACTCTTTAGAAGTTTTACCACTTCGTGGTAATAGTCTGCACTTTGTCTTGATACGGCTTCGCCTATCGACAGCCAAGGCAGGGACGGCAAAGCCGTCCAACTGGATAAAGGCTCAGGCGTGATAACTGTTTGAGATGTGCGCAAGCCGCCGAAGGAGGCAGTCACCAGCGTCAGGCAGTTCGACCCGCGCAACGCAGTGGAGCAGGCTGCACGCTTTGTTGCGCGGTGACCAGTTGCACATAACCAAAACCGGAGCCATGCACAAAATTTAAAATGTGATGGTCTTGCGTTGATTTTACAGTCATTAGACAGGATAACCAATGCCTATTAATTCACAGACCTGATAACAAGATATCTGAAAAACTAATTTAATTCTGCTTGTATCTTCAATGCCTTATCCATCGCTTCAAAACCCTGCTTTGAATTGGTGTCAATGTCTCGCGCTTGCGATGAAACAAGCAAGCCATTGAATATCTCTCGGTCAATGAAGCGAATCTTATTGCCTTCAACTTGTTCAATGATGAAACTATGCTCACCACTGAAGAGGATAGGCAGAGCGATGTGATATTTCCAGCGTAATTCTTTGTTTGGCTCCACCTTGACGACGGTGCAATGCAATGTCATTTCTTTTGACCCCGACTTGAAAGTGATGTCCACTTTCTCACCCACCTTTGCTTTTCCAACTGCATGGTGGATAAATGGATTCCACTCTGGATACTTATCGAGACTCGTTAAGACTTGCCAGACTTTATCTGGCGTTGCCTGAATCTCGATTTCGGTGCGAAGTTCTTTCATACTTGCTCCTTCCCGAAGCATAATTTTCTGTGCGGTCCATCAATCAACTGAATTTTATGCGACTGCACATCGTATAGGCCCTCTAAAAACGAAAGGAATCTTGAACTTCTAAAACTGGAATTTCGAACAACTTGCCCACCCCATAATTATTATAGAGATCTGTCCCTCAAAATTCAATAGCCGCTCAACAGTTTGCGCCTCGCCCTCGAGCGGAGCGAGTGGGGTACCTGCGCTGAGGCGCACAAAACTGCCTGAGATTTGCGCACGCCGCGAAACGGTTATCCCCAGCGTCAGTTGTCGCACGCTGTGTGGGGTGAATATTCGTTTTAATCCGAACCCCTGTATTCAAAGAGTGCAAATAACCCACCAGCCAGCCCTACGCATTCCTTGCCACGATCGATGAGGTAGAGAACACGATTTGAAACAGGTGTCGTCGCCTTTTTCACTTGCTTTGTGAGTCGCCATAGGTTCTGATGGAAACCCATTTGTTGGAGCGAGGCATTGTGTCCAAACGCTCTTTTCCGATTCTATCAGCATACCAGCGTAAATCATCAACAATCGAGAACATTCGCTGTGCTTCACTATCGGAGGCTTGGTCGGTAATAATCAGCACTGATTAATTCATCAAACATAACTTCGATACCTGGACGAGGCTCAGGCTCAATAATTCCTGTCACTCTGCCAGGAACCTCTTCTGCGCTTACCCAACCATTAACCTTGCCTAAACTATTGACAAGGAGAAATTGACCATCTTGAATTTCGCTGACAATATGAAAAATATCACTTTGGTGCTATTTGACAAGAACGAAATCACCGACTTAAATTTCACTGGGGCTCGCAATTGGTGACATGGCTAGCGTTTGTCCATGTTTTACTGCTTCGCGCATAGAGGCTAAATTGCCACCATCTGGAATTAGCCAAGTGTAGGATTTTCCCTTTTTTCGTGCTTCGAGTAAAGGGTCTTTTTTCGTTTGGACATTCACATTCCCTCACGATTATTTTTGAAGTGCCGCCAAATACTTTAACGGCACCGTTCGGCCATTTGTCCTCCTGTGGGTGTTATGCCAAACAATTCCGTTTAGCATACTTTGTACGGATAGAATAAATTTTATGCCACTCCTGCCAAAATTTATCCATAGCAATGGATCAGAAGTACCTCACAGCCAGGAAGAAACTCTCCGGGCAATCACGAGAAGCGATCCAAATCAAGTATGCCACTGATCCTCAAAATGGACCTTTTGCTGACAATTTCCTTCTCAATCCCTTATGCAATCCTTTGGAACATATTAATCAAACTGGGTTCTATATTCCAGATTCGGATTCAATACCCAGCGGGTCAAGCCTTCAATTGCATTTCGATCCAGATATCGAATCCGTAATCCAAAGCCGGCACACAATCCCGCCAATCCCTCCCACCAGGCGCCCCCCTCATCGCCTGGTAGTACAAATTCCAATACGGTTCGCCGCACAAAGGGAAGTGGATATTCCTGCACCGCAAGGCATAGCCCCAGGTGCAGAATTTTCAAACCCTCTGTAACAGGCGCGTTCCATTGTTGCACCTGCTTCTGGAACTCCAACCTCGGTTCCGGGTCCGGCCAGAACAATTGGAGTAATCGTAATGTCCAGCCTGGCTGGACCGAAGACAGGATCGCCTGGTAGGCCTCCTGAGGTCGCACGTCCGGGCGATCCGGGTCGGCAACCACTTCAGCGAACAAGCGCCTTGTCTCATCCTCGCCGATCAACGCTGCGTGATTTCCAACTTGTATAAAGCCCTTCGACAAAACAAATGTCCTTGTCGAACCGATTTCATATGGTGACATCATTAAACCACCCAAATGACCTTCAGGATCTTTTGCTTATGGATCGGTCGATCAGTCCTGAAAATGCCAAAACGACTGCTTTCCTCCCAATCCACCCATTCCAACCTGCCCGGGGTCCAGCGACAGGCAATCTCAATCAGGCGATCCTCCATCCCGGGATTTGCAAGCAGATAATAGTTGACATGATCAACCTCAACTCCATCGAGACCGTGAATCCCCACGGTCTGATAAACATATACAACGCGGGACCACAGATCTGGATTTTCATTCAGATCATGATGGACGATTTCGGGGTCAAAAATATTTGGCGGTTCATTTATAACGATGGGGAGTTTCATTTTGTCACCTCATGAAGATTTAAAAACGGATTCAGGAACATTCAGGTCCGTGGCACGAAAGCCCGGACGCATCGGTCGATTGCCGGTGGGAACAAGTCCCTTGCCGGCTTCATACTTGAACAACGGGGAAAAGGATGGACGTGCGGCGGTGCGTTCCACGATGGTGGAGACCTCCACGATCTCGCGCACGATCTGCCCATGTTGCGGATTGCGCTCGATGTACACGGCTGCCGTCACGGCTTCCGCAAACGACTGCGCGATCTGGATCTCGGACATGCGCGCCGCATCCGGATGCGCCTGCACCACCTGCAAAAAGCGCGGCCAGACATGCTCGGCGCTGGTGGCATGGATCGTAAAAGCAGAATGTCCATGTCCAGTCGCTGCGGCACGGATCAACTCCCAGGCTTCGGCGCCGCGCGCTTCGCCGATGACGACTCCATGCGGACGCGAACGTAACGCCGAACGGATCAGGTCGTACATGGTGACTGGCGGCGGACCACCACGAATTTCAGGACGGGTCACGGTGTAGATGACGTTGCCTGTGTCTGCCTTGCCATCGCCGTTCCAGCCGTTGAGGATGATCTCATTACTGTCTTCCACAATGAACAAACGGATCGCACCACGGGGATAGTAGTCCAGCATCTCCTGCAGGATACGCTGTCCGACAAAGGTCTTGCCCGAACCGGTCGTGCCGGCGATGACCAGCGTTCCGCCATGCACCATGACGCTCAAGAGATAATTCGCAGCTTCCGGTGTAAGGATGCCATTACCACGCGGGAAGTCCTTTGGGTCGAACTTGGGACGAGGCACGGGCGGGAGTCTGTTTTGACACAACAAAGCCAGACTCCCCTGTGTCAAGTCAGATGCTGTGCGGTAATTCGAAACACGCAAGGTGATCGTGTCGCCATAAGGCGATGCCGGCGGCATGACATAGTTGATACGCACACCTTTGCGCCTTACACTGCCATCCACCAGCGGAACCATAACCTGCAACATCGCATCCGCAATCGGGTAATCCGGTGTCGGCGCACGTTGTCCGGCGCGGTCAATCATGACTCGCAATGCATCGCCAATGCCATCCGGTGCGGGACCGGCATGTTCCCAGCCATTGCTGGTGGTGTACACATAGATATGCCCCAGGTTGATGGCGATGTCTTCAATGTTGGAACGGGCAATGAGTTCCAGTAAAGAACCCATCCCGGAGAGTTCACCAATCAGACGCAGGATGTATTCCTTGGGTAAGGAAACACCTGCATCCACTGCACGAAGGCTCACTTCCTCAAAGACCTGACGAGCCAGGGCTTCGATCTCCGTGGAGGTCATGCTCTTTTGTAAAGACTCAATCGCCTTCTTTGCACGTCCTTCCTCAGCAAGAATATTCCACCAGCGTTCCATCTCATCCGAGGAACGCGCTTCAGAAACAGGTCTCAGGGTTTTGCCGACAATATCGAACATGATTTAGCCTTTCCCAAACCAGCTGCGTTTTTTCGGGGCATTCGGCAATAATCCAATACGGGATGCACCTTCCCGCACAGCAGGAACAAAGTGAGATGCAAATCCCAAGAGAGAGTCAGCAAACGGTCCCAGTTCCTCCAACTTCTCCTTCTTATAACGCCAGATTAGGATATCCTCCCGTCGATCCGAGTTCACGGCTTGAGCTGCCAGGCGTGGATCGACAATGGGAATAATCCCATTGGGAATCAAAGCCAGTTCGATCTTGTCTTCACTCAACGCTTGCTGCAGCATCTTGTGCGCGGCCTTGAAGCCATCGCCCACGACCTGGTTGTAGCAGAGCTTGACGCGGCTGCCGACGAATTCATGAGCGCTGCCCTTGCCGACTACACTTGCCAGGGAGTTGATCATCCTCGCGATCCATCTTCGTGTTTCCGCGAGATCAGGGATCTCCGGCTTGATCACGATCGCAATCCCTTCCGCCGCTTTCAAGGCGGCACGATGTACGACATGCGCCGGGTTGATACCGACATCCATGATGACCACGCCACCAGCGGCGACGCCGGCTTCATACAAACCTTGAATGACCTCGACAACCTTGGCTTCCTGTTGCAGGACTTCATCGCCGAGATCATCGGTGATCAGTCCAGGCAGGACTCGCAAGGTCGGCAGGTTTTCCAACGGGGTAAATGCATTCAGATACGCCGCACCGGATGCCACATCACTCATGACCCCTTTACTAGCTTTGGCGATCTCGCGCCGCAACAAGCCGATCATGGTGGTATTGACCCGCTCCATGCGCATGTGGTATTGCAAAGCACCGGCATTGCCGTCTGCATCCACAAGGTAAGTCGTGATACCAGATAACGCGAGAGCCACCGCCAGATTAACCGCCACGGTGGTCTTGCCTGTACCACCTTTGGGCGATGTGATCGCGATCTTGCGCACCGCCATGCCCGATTGAATACGTGCCGACATATCACTGCCCAGCACCGCTCTGCGATACTGATCATCTGCAGCAAGGTTGCCGGCATCCGCCCTGCGCATCTCTTCATACAATTTATTGATGTCCACATCCGAGGGTGGATAGGCAATGGATGGCACACCCACGCCATTCGCCCAGGATGCCATGCCATCACCGACGCCCGCGATCACGAAGATCAACTTGCCACGTTCGGCTGCCTTGACCAAACTCTCCGGGGAGACCGAAGACTCAGGCGAGACCACTACCAACGCGCGAAAGTCGAACAGGTCAATATGTTGCGGGGTGAATGCTGCAATTTGGGCTATCACCGAATGCCCCTGTTCTGCGAGCTGCATGTTCAAACGAGAGGTTACGGTCCCTGCACCGAGTAACAATACTTGCATTACTGTCCTCCTCCCAGAACTTCTTCGCGATCTGATTTGAACAAGTCCTCGAAGTCCCAATAGGTAAAGCCGGCAGAGGGTGCTTCATCCCCGCGTGCCATAAGCGAGACCACCAAACGATCTCCCTGCTGCAAGGCAAGCGATAAGACTTCGCGGCTTTGATTGGGCACGAGCAGGATCAACATCTTCGGCTGGGTATCCAAATTGAAGGAACCACTACCTTCAGAGGACTCTGTTTGTTGCGGCAAGCCCTGGACCGCGATCACACGCACGCCCATCGGGAACAGATCCTTGGCAAGCGGCGGGAAGGAACGGTTCTGCGCATCTGCAAGTTCCAATTCGAGCGGCGAGGGCTGTGCGGTTGGTTCCACATAGCCCGGATCAATAACCAGTTCCGGCATGGGAGTTGGTGTACTCATCTGTTGCGGTCGCGTGCTGATCACGACCGTCACACCGATCAGGTCACCCGGTAAAAACGCTTCGGCGTCCGGCGATACCAGGTTCATCGCATCCAATGGCAGGGGGAACAGACTATGACCAGGGAACTGAGCCAGTACCGCTGACAGGCGCGTGCCTTCCGCTGCCTGTGCCAGGATCGCCGACCGAAAGATGGGCTGCCCGCTGAAGATGGGTTGCGCCACCACACCACCGACCACACCGGTCACTTCCTCCCCCGGGATATACAAGCTGGCATTGTCATCCTGAAAGACGGTCTTGACCGCCAAATCATTTGCATTTATCACATCACCAATGTTCAAATCGCGTGTGGCAGACAACACAGAAATGGTGGGCGGTTTCTGCGCTGCCCCCAATGCATTCAAGGCGATGAACGCCACCAGAAAGATTCCAACCGACACGCCCAGCACCACCAGGTTCACACCGGTCGAGGCAATTCGTTTCAACATGTTTTTTCTTTTCTCCATTCGTTGGTTTGTTCAAATGCCTGCCGCAGGGCAGGGGTTTCTTCGATGATCTCTTCGAGTTGTTCAAGGGTTTGGCGCATCAGTCCATACAGGGTCAGCATGACAAAATCCGTTTTGATATGACTGGACTTGAACACCTGCTGGTGGGTCTCTGCAACGGAGCGCACGACCTGCATGACCTCCGCCTCCGCCAGCGCCTCTGCCGACACACGCGGCATGTCCGGAAAGCATGCCTGGATCCGATCCGCCACATCCTTTGCAATGGAGGACGGGTCGGATTGGATCGGTATCACCGTGTCAACTTGAGAGGGAGGATCGAGCAGATCGGCAACGGATGTCTGTGGATTTGCGCGTAATTGTTCAATCGCCCGTGGCACCCGGATGAGACCTGCCTGGATGGCTTCCAATAAACGTGTCTGTGCTTGTGGGGAAAGTGCTGCCACCGCCTCGACATTGCGCAGGGAAACATGTTCCCGCAGTTCAAGGGGTAAGGTTTCCAAGATGCGCTCACGGCGTTCCCGTTTGGATTGGTAGGTCTCGCTCATGGAAGGCACTATACGATTAAGGAAGATGAGGTGGTTTCTTGGTGTCGCTTTGCTTCCCCATAACAAACTATTCTCGATCTCAATGCCGATAACATTATCTGCTCAGTTTCGATTCGACCAGGGAAATTCTTTCCATCCATTAAACAAATCAAAACCAATACCTACTGATGCTGGCGACAAAACTTGTTCGAAATCCTCAGATTTACAGATGGCAAGCGAGTGAGTTGAGGGGTATACTATATAGAACATATATTCTAATCAAAACGGAGCCCCAAATGCCCACATATTTATCTTTTGAAGAAAGATTTTGGAGTAAAGTGAATATATTGAGTGACGATCAATGCTGGGATTGGATTGGTGCCTTGGGCACGATTGGATATGGTCAATTAACTATTACCAAATATGAAAACAGAAAGGAAAGTTTGGCCCACAGAATTGCATGGGTATTAGCCTTTGGACCCATTCACGGCAAATTGGAAGTTGGACATAAGTGCGCTAATCGCAAGTGCGTCAATCCTAGTCACCTTTATCTGACTACGAGATCGGAGAACAACAGAGAGGTACACCTTCGGGGTGAATACAAATATCCAGATCGAGTTGAGGCTGAGGTATTAAAGGCAGCACAATATCATGCAAGATACGTAAGATCACTATGGGAAATTCGCAACGTGGATCTTACAACACTGTCCCGAGAAAAAATTCTTCAACTAAATGGATTCATCAAAGACGAAACACAAAACCATATCCCCCCGGTAGTGGAATATAAGCCCCCTGTACTACATATCATGCCTTGCGGTCATGACCAAAAATTTGCAATTTATGAAAACGAAGGTACATCCTGGTGTTTTATGTGTGAGTACAAAGTTTTGGAGGAGATCGTCGAGAAGATTAGAAATACCTTGGAGCTTAATGATAACAATGGCAACATAGGTGAAACTACAATCACCGGATATAAGAGTATAAAACCCAAACGCAGAAGGATTTCTGAAACAGCCCCTCCTCGCTATCTCGTAAACTGAACTATATCCAATTATATATTTTTGTCCTGTTAAGTACGGATCTGGAATTTCAATAACAATTACTTTCGAAAAGTCATTTCGACCAAAGGGAAAGGGCGTATGGATCGGATGTTGATATTCCTATACTATGTGAGTGGAGTGTTCCACCCCAGCCGCTGCTAAACTTGAGTGCCTATTTCGAGCTTTACCGCTAGGAGTATTAAGACCATCTGCTCGCAGTCTCCCAATATGGGAAGTGGGAAGAATGGCTGCGTTTCTTTTTGCGGGGTGTTTCCGCCCAGGCTCAGGACAGTATTTTCCGCATTACCCGGCTTCAGGGAATCCGTACCCGCTATGAAGAACTGGTTCGAGCGGATAAAAACCCTCAACGCATGTCTGCTGTAATCGACTTCCTGTTCTCGCGTCCCATCCTGACCCTGCGTCAGGTGGAGTCCGCCCTGGATATCCCGTATATGGCTGCAAAGCGTCATGTCGATAAATTGGTCGCAGCGGGTATCCTAAAGGAAACCACAGGGTTTTCACGCAACCGGGTCTTCATGGCACATGAGGTCTTTCAAGCATTGGAAAATAACGAATAAATTGCTTGAGCCATCCTGCAGTCCGACATCAAGGAACAAAAATCGGGATACTGTCATTCATAAGAACTGTCTGGGCATCCCATCCTAATACTTTCAACGGCTGGTATAAATTCCCCTCCTGATAACTGAAACTTCCATCCGTGCGCAGCACCAATAGACGGTAATTGGATAATTGGAACGAAGTTGCCTGTGCTGCAATCACGATCCAGCCTGCCCGCAAATTCCCCGACTTGACCAGCAACCTGCCCTGCGAGTCAATGATCCCCAACCGCACGTTCGTCAGTTGAAATGCTCTGACACCCTCCGCCATCGGCTGCCATTCCGCATTCAGATCACCTTCATTCACAAATAAACTGCCCTGCGAGTCGGCAATCGCGATACGGTTATCATTTAACTGAAAAGCCGCCACTCCGCTTGCAAGACGTTGCCATTCTGCATTTAAGTCAACTTGCTGGACGAAAAGATCGCCATTGCTGTCAAGAAACCCGATGCGGGAATCCGTGACGGAAAAGGCACGCACATTTTGCGCCTGAAGGTTCCATTCCCCATCCAAAGCACCCTCCAGCACGTATAGATCGCCATCGGACTTGAGAATTCCAATGCGCCGGTCTGTGACCTGCACCTCCAGGACTTCGCTGGCGATCATGTTCCAGTTCAGAACAGAGTCTTCCGTGCCTGTGAAGCGCCCCTCCCTGACAAACAGATTTCCCAGTGTATCCAGGATGATAATCCGTTCCCCCCATAAACGGATCTGCCTGATCTCAGGTACATCCCGAACCAGGATGGTTAAGTCACCCTGCTGGATGAGCACGTCCCCTGAATTCGACAACGCCGCCATGCGCTGATACGCCGGCTCAGGAGTGACACACAGGGCTTGATCGATCCACATACATCCCAGCCAGGGCGCTTCATCCCTGCCCCAAGGATTTACATAATTGGTGTATCCGCGTTTTTCCCGACCCACCTCAAAATGCAAATGCGAGTTGATGCTTTGGTCGTAGATCACGCCAACCGGAGTGCCTGCCGGAACCGGCAGGTTTTCCACCAGCAACTCCTTGTTGGTGACGATGTGCATATAGGTGGTGTACCAGGGCTGCCCGCCGACACACCGATCCGCCTCGTCCCACCCGCCGCCCCCCAGACAATGTTTCAGGACAATCATGCTGTTCATCCCCTCCGGTCGCCATTCCATGACCCTGCCATCTGCGGCGGCATGGACAGGTGTTCCGGGCGGGGCTTTGATGTCCGTGCCTTCATGCCCGTTCGCGCCGACATTCCCATCCGTGGAATAACACGCCACCATCTCGAAGTTATGCGGGTCCGCCTGCGCCTTGTCCTGTTCCTCCGGGATGGAGGGATCGCGCCAATATGCCCATGAATCGACATTGAGCAGATATCCGAACATCGGCGGGCACTGCTGTCCTTCGTTCAAGCCCAGATAGTTCCAGGTCCACGGATCGTTCGGGTATTGGGAGATGCGCGCCAGCCCGATATGGGCGGGCAGCGGCCACATCAGAAAGATGGGGCGGTCCCCGATCTCCAGTTGCGGGGTGATGATTGGAGTGACCGCTTCCGGCGTGTAGCCCGGAATGTCTGTAGCCAAAATGACAGGGGTTGATTCAACCACAGGGGTAACAGGAGCACTGTTTGAGCAGGCTCGCAAAATCAAGCCAAAGACCATTATCAGGAAAACTGTTTTATTCATACTCTCCCATCCCAAACCACGGGCTGCATGGAATCGAAGCCGGAACATGTAGAAAAATTATACCCATATCAGGCGATTGCAACTTTTGCATGGCGAGTTCGCCTGTAGGGAATGGGGGCGTTTTTACAGGTTTTGTATCAGGGCGTCTGGCTATTTTTGTGAAGGCACGTCAATCCGTGATAGCCAGCATGCGCCAGAATACGAAGATGTTCAGAGAACTGACATCCATCGTCTTTGAACAACTGGAAGCGGTAGTGTGGATGTGTCGTTTTCATCGGGAATAACAACAGGTCGAAGGAAAACCCCACTTCATGTTGAAAAATGGATTCACAGGTCAGAGATCGGTGTCATCACCGACCACCTGCAGAAAGGCAGCCACCATTTTGGGATCAAAATGTTTGCCAGATTGTTCTTTCAGGTACCCCACCGCCTTGGTCTGTGTCCAGGCAGTACGGTACGGCCGGTCCGTGGTCAGGGCATCATACACATCCACAACGGCAAACAGGCGCGCCACCTGGGGAATCTGTTCCGCCCGTAGTTTGCCAGGGTAGCCGCTGCCATCCCACTTTTCATGGTGATACAACACAATATCGAGGGTTTGCGGCGCGTTGGAGATCGGGGACAGGATGTTGTATCCATAAATGACGTGCAATTGCATCATGCGTCTTTCGGATTCCGAAAGACTGCCCGGTTTGAGTAGAATCGCATCCGGCACTCCCAATTTGCCAATATCGTGAAGCAGGGCTCCCCGCCGGATTGCTCCCCATTGTTCGGGAGGGATGCGCAGGGACTCCACCAGGCGCATGGTCAGGCGGGTAACCCGCAGGGTATGCTCTTCGGTCTCATGATCGCGCAGCCCCAGAATACGGGTTAACCCTTCAAACATGGCATTATAGCCGTTCATCATACCCTGACTGGCGTGTCGCATGTCCCGGACCACGGTGGAGCGCTCCACCGCCAGAGCAATCTGCCGGGCGATTCGTTCAAGGAATTCCTCCTGCAGGGTCGTTAGTACAACCTGGGTTTTCCAAAGAAACTCCAGGATCCCGGCGGGTTCATTGCGTCCGATCAGCGGCAAAATGCAATAGGTCGCAAAATCCACCTGCGTTTTCCGCTGAATGAAGCGAATATGCGCCGGGCAGGTGGAGAAATCGTAACGGAGGGCGGGACGCCCATCCATTGATGAAGAATTCTCCCCCAGATCGGCATCCAGCGCCTCATATTCCTCCATCAGGAATTCGACCTCTTTGCTGTAGGTGGCAAGCAGCGGGCGATTCCCGGCGGATTGGGAATGGGAAAATGAAAGCGCGACATCTGCTTCAAGGGCTTCTGCCATCGCCTCCAGGATTTGCGGTAGAACGCTTTGGATCTCCAGGCTGGATTGCAATAGCAGGGTGATCCGGTTTTCCGCCCGATACAAACGATTGCGTTCCAGTTCATGAAGGAATTCCCCGCTCATAAGCGGTATCAGTGCGGATATCCCCTCCCGTACCTCCTGCGGGATGGGTTGCGGGGAGTCCCCCTCCACAGCCAGCCAGCCGATCGGTGTACGGGCTTTGGTCAACAGGAATATGCCATCCTTCTCTGCGCCCTGGATTGACAAATCCTTGATCTCCCAACCCGGCATTATCGATGGTGGAGATTGAAGTTCACCCGGGTAACTTGCGACCCAGACCGGCAAATCATCCTCATCCACCTGTGCCAGCCAAACCCGCTGCATATGGAAGCGTTCTGCAATAAATCGCACCCAGCGGCTGCCCCATGCCAGGCATTCCTTGAAGGGATCACTGAACGCCCTGTCCGGGAGGGAGCCAATCCCTCCATTTGCAACCTCAGGATCCAGGGGATCGGATCGGCTCCTATAGTATGGGGATCTGTTCATCAAGCAGGTAAATGAATTCAGTCAGGGTCCCCGCCCGAATGGAAGCGATAACTTCGTATGCGTTGTCCGTCAACGGAAAGTCTTCACCACCGAAACCCTCCCGGACTGCCTTCCCAGGTGTTTTAAGCAGGCAGGCACAAAAGACTGGGTCGATGACCGCTGCAACTAGAAGGCGACGGATGGAATTCAGGTCCGTCGCAACCGGGAACGTGGTAATGGTTCGTCCCGTAATTGTTTTGGTGATCATGGTCTGGCTCCTGTATCTCAAAATGGTTGTTGTGCCTCCATCCCTCCGCGGGCCTCTTAATGCATCGTTAGAGGGCGGGACTTTTCCTTCGAAGAGTGCAGCAAAGGACAGATGCCAGGCGCAGCGATGCCACCCGGCATTATCCCGTCCGAAAGTTCCGCCTCAAACAATCAGTTGCTTTGATTAACGGATGCCAATTCCGCCAACATCTTCAGGAGCACCGGCTCCCAGGACCATCATGGACAGAGCCAGCAAAACCCACAGCAACTGGAGATGGGTTCTGTTGATTTTTGTTACATTGAAAAGGATATTGGAAATTGTTTTTTTCATGGGGCACCTTTTGGTTTGGAAAGATTTCCCCCACTTTACACGTACCCCGGTTACAAAGGTGGCCTCAAATTGTGGTCAATAGTTTTTCGTACAGATTTCGTATCTCCTGGGAGGGCAGCATGCCGAGCTCCTCTTTCAGCAGTTGCCGGTACAAATGGTATTGTTGGGACAAACCGGCTGGATCATGCTGCACAGCACAGACCTCCAGGATCAGACGGTGGGCGGGTTCCAATAACGGATCGACAGAGAGCAGCTCGCGCGCCAGTTCCAGGCTTTTCTGAGTGGATCCCCACTCGAAATATAGTCGCGCCAGCGCCAACATGGAATCCCTGCGCCGTTCTTCATAGCGTTGCCGTTCAACCTCCGCCCAGGATGCTTCAATATTCTCCAAATATTGTCCTCTCAGCAGGGTACGAGCCTGCTCCAGGATTTCCATGCGTTCCCGGGGGGCTGTCTTTCGTGCCGAGGCTGACATCATATCGTCAAATTTCTCACGATCCCAGGAATAATGGAGACTGCGGTTAAAGCTATACTGATCATCCTTGAAAAGGATCACATCCTGCCCCAGGGCCTGCCGGATGCGATAGATGTTGATCTTGAAGCGCATCTTCAGGCGGGCGGGGGATAGATCCGGCCAGAAATCCATTGCGATCTGGTCCTTCGTGCGGGGCGGGGATTGCAACATGTACAGGAACAGATCCCGTGCCTCGCGGGTCTGCCAGTCTGACAACCCGACCAGACGCCCATCCAATAGGACTTGCACCTCCCCCAGGGTCCGGATCTCCAGGCGGGGCATCTGCAGGCGATCCGACTCCTGCGAACTCGTCAAAATAACTTCACGCACAGATCCCACCCCCTCCAAGGTCCGGTGGCCTTGTTCGAGGAACAGCCAGAATCCCGAAGCACGGAACAGACGAGTGTAACCATTCGCCTTCACCCAGTGGAATATCCTTCCGGCATTGAGCATGATCGGGGTCGGATTGCGCCATTCCCGATAGACAGGCAGCGCTTCCAGCAAGGCCGGGTCAACGGGTCCTGCCGACAGGATCGCCGTAACCGTATCATGCCACATTCGGGCGATGAGGTTTTCGGCCTGGTTGCCCCCCTCCCCATACAGGGACTGGGCTTCATAAAGGGAGACTTGGGCTTCATCCAATCGTCCACTTTCCAGCAGGCACAAGCCCTGCTCCAGGCTGAAAGAGGCCCTCTCAAAACTCCCCAGGTGGGTCTGGGATAATCTAACCTGTCTCAATTCGCGCATGGCCAGTGCCGGATCCCCACCCAGGCGTTTCAGGCGTGCCTCGCCCAGAGAAGCATAGAAAATGTACATGGAATGTCCCAGGTGGGTAGCCTGGGTCAAGGCCTGGTCGTAACAGGCATAGGCAGAATCCAGGCTTTGCAATTCTGCATAAAGATCCCCCAAACTGATCAGGGCATTGGTCTGAATGCGGTTATATCCGCACTGCCCGGCAGTTTGTACCGCATCTTTTAACAGGTGGTGAGCCTGTTCCAGTTCCCCGGTCATATATTTCAACATGCCCATATTGTTCAGAAGACGCGCCCTCCAGCCGGAATTGCCGGAACGCTCCAACGCTGCCAGCGCGCTGGCATAATATTGCGCAGTGACCTGCGGCTCCCCGAGGCGACGATACACCACCCCCAATTCGGTCTCCAGGATGGGGATCTGATTTTGCAAGCCCAGCACCTGGTAGTCCTGCAGGGAATTCTCCAGCCAAGGCAGGGAGTCCCGCACCAGACCCTGCCCGAACAATGCCAGTCCTTTGATCCGTTTAGCCTCGGCATACACAGCCTGTCGATCAGGTTCCGATGATCCATCTTTGATTGTCAGGATTTGATCGACATCCCGCAAGGCAGCATCATATTGGCCCAATTGGCGATAGGCTTCAGCACGACGGACGAGTGCGATAATCCATTCGACTGACTCCCCCGAATTACGTAAACCGGCTTCTGCCTGGTTCAGAAGTCTTAATGCTTGGCGTTGATCCCCCTGGGTGGATAGCACCACCCCCTGTAACGAGACCATTGCAGGATGGGCATAAACCTGGTCGACCGGCAGCTTCTTCAACCAGTTGTCGAGGGTGAGAATCCGCCCGGCACTTATAAAATGATTGCAGGCAATACGAAGGACGCGAATCTGGTTCTTATAATCGCTCAACCGATCATAGATCTGCAATGCCTCTTCCCAGTTATGTTGCTCTTCATAAACCTGTGCCAATCCCTGCTGGATCCCCCACGCCAGTGCTGGCTCCTCATACTGGATCCGGGACCGGAGATAGTGCTGAAAAAGATGATGATAACGGATCTGCCTGCCTTCATGGTCCAACGATTCGCAAAAAAGATTACCTGCTTGCACTTGTCGGAACAGGGCGGCCCAATCCAACTCCCCATCTGCTTCCACCAGGAGTGGGTCCAAAACCTTTTTGCACAAATCCTTATCGAAGGCTTCGAACAAGGAGGTCAACAGCATAAACCTGCGCAGTGGACCCGGCAGCCGATCCATGACCTCCCTGGAAAAGAAATCGAACAAAACCGCGGTGGATACCAGTGGGTTGAATTGAGGCAACGATGCCGATCCCCCCTGACTGAGATGAATGGCCGCAATCCAGCCCTCGGTTTCCCGTTGCAGCGATTCAGCATCCTGCTGGCTGATCTCCACCCCCTGGTTCTGATGGAATAATTGTTGGATTTCCTCAACATGAAACGCCAGATCTTTGAAGGATAACCCACCCAGCAGGTTGCGCGCCATCATCAATGGGGCAAAGGGCAGGTCCGGCAGATTTCGCGAGGAGATGATCAGATGGACTGTTTCCCCGGCAAGCTGCAGAAAGCGTCCGATCAAATCTCCAATCTCCGCAGACCCCTCCACAAAATGATAATCGTCCAGAACAAGGACAAAGTGATCCCGAATTCTGGTACCGATCTCATTGGTAATGGTCACAAGGACCTGTTCCAGGTCCGAGGCAAGGGAGGTCATGCCGGATAAAACCGAGCGGGAATCCCGCCCAAATTCCGGGAAGCGCATCGAAATCGAGGCAATCAGATAATTTAGAAAACGCTGCGGCTCCTGATCGAGGGCGTCCAGCGAGAGCCAGCAGAACGGAATCTCGATCTGCCCAGAAAGATCCACCAGGAGCGAGGTCTTTCCGTATCCGGCTGGGGCGATCACAAAAAGGAGCGGCTTGTCGATCTGTTCATACAATTTGTCGATCAGGCGCGACCGGGTGACAAGTTCACGGCGTCTGATGGGGATGCGGATCTTGATATCACTGATCGGAATTAAGGAAGCTGCGCTCATAACTCGATGGATTTTCTTTTTGCAGGGCTCCGGGCTGGGATTTCAATATACTATTCTATATTACTTTCCTGCCGGCTCTGTAATGAAATAAACATTCTGAAACCCGCCCAACTTCACTCTCTTAACTCATACTCCAGATGGTTCTGTAATCCCACGCCACTGCCCGCCCATAATATCCAATGGGAGCTGGTGGGGTTCTCCATAGAAACCTGTCTGGGATAAGGTCAGATCATCACCCAGGTTCCTAAGTCAGGTGAATAATACCTGCCGCGAGTCTGAACTGCATTCGGGCGCTTGGATATCTTTTCCAATAGGTAGAGATGAAGGGTTTGTTAAAATTGCATAACAGGCTCGAGGGGATATGTGGGAACTGATCGTCTCATACCTGCCATCATGGCAGGGGCATGTTACCAGTAGAAAACGTGGGCTTTTTTCACATCCTTCGCAGATGCTCCTCATGACTATCTGTAGAATACCTTCTTTGACAGCCCCACCGAATTTCCATTTTTACCAACCTTTTCCGCTTTTTCCAATCCATCCCTTGCTGCTAACAAACCTGACATGCGCAGTTTTTTTTCACTATCGATTCGATCCGCCGTAATTTCGGATCGTGAGGAAAATTACTTGACAAGTATACAATATTGTATACAATATTTGCATATTTCAGCAACCTCGAGGTCTCCTATGAAGGAACAACATTCCCCCAACTTGAGCACAGATGTCTTTTCGGTCCTAAAGGAACGCATCATCCGATGGGAGTACGCTCCTGGGCATCGCTTTACAGAGGAAGGGTTGTGTGAGGAATTTGGGATCAGCCGCAGCCCGGTGCGCGAAGCACTGCGGATGCTGGTCGAAAATCAGCTTGTTGAAAAAGCCCCGCACAAGGGGTACAGTGTCAAACAATTGGATATGCAGGAGATCCACGAACTGTATGATGTCAGGTTGGCTCTTGAGATATTCGTGGTGGAACATCTGGCCCGGCGCGGCTACCCGGAGAAGGAATGGAGGGAACTCTACCGGTCCTGGCAAAGTCTGCGCAAAACCACCCCCGCCAACACGGCAGATTTCGCCCAATTGGATGAGGAATTCCATGAGCAGCTGGCAGGCTGGACTGGCAACCGGACCCTGCTCCAGCAGATCCGTTCCATAGATGAAAGACTTCACTTCATCCGTGTAACGGATATTACCTCCATCGAGCGGCTGCGCGTGACCTGCGAACAGCATCTTCGAATCCTCGATTGCATTAAAGAAAAAAATATTGACTGCGCGCGTGAGGCACTTCAACTCAACATTGAGGACGGCCGCAAAAATGTGGAACACGCGATCAAAGAGGCGCTGGCACGAGCTTTCCTAGGCTCCAAGGCTGGCGCCTGATTATTTAATTCAACGGAGGCACATATGCAAAAAGGCACCATCCAGGCAGAACCCTATGATTTCGAGTTCGATCTCGATACGACCGCGCTGGTCATGATCGACATGCAACGTGACTTCGTCGAACCGGGTGGATTCGGCGAAATGCTCGGCAATGATGTTTCATTGTTGCGCAGTTCCATCGAACCGTGCAAGACGGTTCTGGAGGCTGCGCGCAAAGCTGGGATATTCATCATCCATACCCGCGAGGGGCACCGCCCCGACCTGGCTGACCTGCAGCCCGCCAAGAAGGAACGCGGTCACCTGGATACCGGTATTGGCGACGTGGGACCAATGGGACGCATCCTGGTGCGCGGGGAGGTCGGGCATGACATCATCCCGGAACTGTATCCCGTCGCGGGGGAGCCGGTGGTCGACAAGCCTGGCAAGGGCGCATTTTACGACACAGACCTGCTTGGCATCCTACGCAACCGGAACATCAAGACCCTGATCGTATGCGGGGTGACGACGGAAGTCTGTGTGCACACCACCGTCCGCGAGGCTAACGACCGCGGGTTCAATGCCCTGGTTCCCGAGGATTGCACCGCATCCTACTTTCCGGAATTCAAACGTGTGGCATTGGAAATGATCAAGGCGCAAGGCGGCATTTTCGGATGGGTCAGTGATTCGAAAAAGGTCGTGGCAGGGTTGCAGAAGGCTGCCGCCGGTTCATGAAGTTGGACACACAGGAAGACCATCCTTTCCAAGAAGGAGGTCGAACAAAATGACAAAAAAAATTGAGAATGTGTTGAAAGTTCCTTTTTGGGTGCCGGGTGATTGGAATGGATTCTTCGGTCTGGGAACGAACAGTCTGCTGAACATCCTGGTGCTGTCGGGGTTGTTGTTAGGGGTGGTGCAAATGCCTGGGGAAATCGTGTTTGGACGCATCGTGCCGGCCGTAGGCTTCATGCTGTTCCTGAGCAACATCTATTACGGCTTCATGGCGCGCCGACTGGCCGTCAAGGAGAACCGCACCGATGTGACTGCATTGCCGGCCGGACCCAGCGTTCCGCATATGTTCATCGTCGTGCTGGTGATCATGCTGCCGGTCAAGATCGCCACCGGGGATCCCATCCTCGCCTGGCAGGTGGGGCTGGCATGGGCGTTCATCGAGGGGCTGGTGAACCTGAGCGGCGCGTTCTTTGCCCCGTACATCCGTAAATTGACTCCGCGCGCCGCGCTTTTGGGGACATTGGCAGGGGTTTCCATTGCCTTCATCGCCCTGCGCCCTGGAATGCAGATCCTGGACCCCTACCCGTGGATCGGACTGGTCTGTCTGGCGATAGTGCTGGGCGGCTGGTTCGCAGGTGTCCGCTTTCCGTGGAGGGTGCCGGCGGGACTGGTTGCGATCTTGGTTGGGACCGTCATGGCATGGGGAGTAACGCTCTTCGGCTGGGCGCCGGTAATGGATCCCGCTGCTCTACGTGCGTCTTTTGGAAGTTTTGGACTGGCGCTTCCCGCCCCTCAACTGAGCAACCTGATCGCTGGATTTCAGAATATTGCCCCGCTGTTAGTGACCGCGATCCCCTTTGGCGTGTATGACTTCATCGAAGCCATGGACAATGTGGAAAGCGCCTCTGCCGCGGGGGATGAATACAACGTGCGCGAAGTGTTGGTGGTGGATGGCGTCAACAGCATCATCGGCACCGTATTGGGTTCGCCCTTTCCAAATGCCGTTTACATTGGACACCCCGGCTGGAAGGCAGTCGGCGGGCGCATCGGATATTCGCTTGCAACGGGCGCGCTGGTCATCACGGTCACGTTGTTAAATATCGTACCGGTACTGCTCAACCTGATCCCACTCGTGGCGATCCTGCCGATCCTATTGTACATCGGCGCGTTGATTGGGGCGCAGGCCTTTCAATCCACGCCACGTCTGCACGCGCCAGCCATCATTTTGGCGCTTGTCCCGCATCTCGCGGCCTGGGGTAAAGGTCAGGTGGACGGGGCTTTAACTGCGGCCGGAGTAAGTCCCGGCGAGATCATGGAGGCACTGTCCACGAACGGAGTCCTGTACGATGGGTTGACCAAGCTTGGTGGTGGAGCCATCCTGAGCGGGCTCATCATCGGTGCGATCGCGGTCTTCCTGCTGGATCGCAAGCCGAAGCTCGCTTCCGTATATGCCCTGGCCGGTGCGGTGTTGTCGTACTTCGGATTCATGCATGCCGAACAGGTGCAATTCGGTTCGAACGGACTCCCCACCCCCATTACGGTCGGGTACCTGCTGCTCGCCGCGTTGTGTTACGGCTTTAGTTATCTGCCCTATGATGAAAACAACCAGCCCGAAACAGGCTGAGTGTTGACAATTCGATCAATAAATCAAGGAGAATCAACATGAGTACAGCAAAAGGAACGGCAAGTCCCAAGTTATGGGTGCCCGGCGACCTGAACGGTTTCTTCGGGCTTGCAACAAACAGCCTCGCCAACACACTGGTGGCTGTCGGCCTGATGCAATTTGTCATCGGCTTCCCTTCCGAAATCCTGCTCGGTAGAATCGTACCCGGGCTGGTGCTCTCCCTGGCTTTCGGAAATATTTACTTTGCCTACATGGCATACAAACTTGGCAGGAAGGAAGGCCGCGATGATGTGACTGCTGTGCCCTATGGCATCTCTGTCCCGCACTACTTCCTGATCACATTTGCCGTCATGCTGCCGCTGAAAAACGGCGGTGCAAGTTTTGAAACGCTCTGGGCTGTTGGTGTGGCGTGGTGTTTCGTTCACGCGATTATCGCGGTCATCGGTGCCTTCGTGGGCCCAACCATGCAAAAGTTGACACCGCGCGCAGCCATGCTTGGTACACTCGCCGGTGTGGCGATCACATACATTGCCATGGGTGCGGCTTTCAGTGCCTTTAGCGCGTCGTGGCTCAGCATGGTGTCCTTCGGTATTATCTTTGTTGGCTGGCTGGCGAATGTACAGTTCCCCGGCAAGGTTCCAGCTGGACTCGTCGCGGTCATCATTGGCATCGTGGTGGGATGGCTCTCCGGCTACATGGATCCAACCGCCTTTTCGAATGCCCTTGCAGGCGCCTCCTTCAACTTCCCGTTGCCCTACATTTCCCCGGTCGTTGAGGGTATGGGCTTCTTGTTCAGTGCTGCAGGCTTGCCTATTTTGACCACTGCCATCCCACTGGCGATCTACCTGTTCCTTGAATCGCTCAATAATGTTGAATCCGCCCTGGCTGGCGGCGACACCTACGACACTCGCGAAGCCATGCTCGCCGCGGCAGGCGGAACCGCTGTTGCCTCGCTCTTCGGTTCGCCTTTCCCCACCCTGATCTATATTGGGCACCCCGGCTGGAAGTCGGTCGGTTCGCGTGTAGGCTATTCCTGGCTTACTGGCGTCACCATGTTCGTGCTGGGCATCCTTGGCTTGTTGGGGATTCTCTCGGCAGTCATACCGGTCGTTGCGATCCTGCCCATCCTTGTCTACATCGGCATGTTGATCACCTCCCAAGCCTTCAACGCCAGCCCGCGCCGTCACGCACCCGCGGTTGCCATCGCCATCATCCCCTGGATTGCCGATTACGTTACCACCCAGGTCAATAACGCGCTTGGTGCGGCAGGCACAAATGCCGGTACATTGGGCTTGGCAGCCCTGCAGGGGGCAGGCGTATCATATGCCGGCATGACCGTGCTCGGCGCAGGCTCGATCTTGGTCGGTATGATTCTCGGTGCGATCGTCGCATTCGTCATCGACCGAAACTGGAAAGGCGCCATCGGCTACACCCTTTTCGGTGCCGCCAGCGCATGGTTCGGTTTTATCCACAGCACACAACTGCGTTTTATCCCCAATGCCCCGTTCAATTTTAGCGATCCAGCTTTCAATGCCACGTGGGGACCCATTGTCGGGTACCTTGCCATGGCGGTGTTATTCATTATCATGATGAACTACACCAAGAACGACCCAGCCCCTAAGCTGGAAGACTGAGCTTGAGGTAACTTGACGATACAGCCTGGGGTTTCCCGCCTCAGGCTGTATTCATCCCGCGATGCAACTCCGCGCCCTGTCCATCGGTGAAGCCGTTCCACCCACGAACTTCGATGCCGTGATCCAGTCCACGTTCGACTCCGCGGTCAATTTGCGGCTTAGGAATGAAGACCGGCTCATCACCCTGCTGATCTCGCGGGACCATGATCTGCCGCAAGGGATTCGTGTCTGGACGGCAACCCTCCCGCTTCAATCCCTGACGCCGGGTGAACGTGCCGCAATCAGAGGAGGAGTCCTGCGATTTGCCTCCTCTCCCCTCACTGTGGACCTGCGCGACGCCCCCGTCTGGAAATGCCGCGTCTCCGAACTCGCCCTGGATATGCAGACGCCTGCCGCACAGGCAGCCTGGTCAACCGCGTGGAACTTGCTCAACCGGGAACAGGAACACAAAAGCACAGACCTGCGCGCTGACGATCTCTTTCGACCCCACACAGGGTCTCCACTAAGTCGGCGCATCAGCAAACCGGTGACGGGACTCGTTACTTCCGCAGATGGGTTAGACGTACAGGGTGCGCTACACGCCGCTGGGCAAATGATCGGGCTGGGGCCCGGCGTGACTCCCTCAGGCGATGACCTCCTGCTCGGTTTTTTGGCAGGCTTGTGGAGCATGGCCGGGCAGAACGAACGACAACTTGGATTCCTTCGTTCCTTTGGAACAAAACTGATCCAACTTGCCCAAGCAACCAGTGAGATCAGCCGCACATATCTCTGCCACGCCATGCAGGGACAGTTTTCCAGCAGTCTCTCGCATCTCGCCGAGGCCATTGCAATCGACGAGGGTGTGGAGGAAACGGCTCGGGCGTCCATGCGCGTGGGACATTCCTCCGGCATGGACGCGGTGACCGGGCTGTTGATCGGGCTGTGTGTATGGAACCCAAACGCTCCCGCTGCAGTCCGCGGCGGCTGGGAGACCACCCAGAGTTTCTAAACCAAGGACCACTTATGACAACTTCGCAACGTATGATCAAAAATCTCTACCGCGACTCGGTGTCACTGATGCAGTTCTCCGAAAAACTGCGCGCATTGGAAGGCATCCAGCAGGCTTCGGCAGTGATGGCAACCGAGAATAACATCAGCCTCCTGGTGGAAGCAGGCTTGCTGTCCGGCGCCGTTCCGCCCAGTCCGAACGACCTGTTGATCGTTGTCGAGGGACGGGATGAGTCTGCCACGACCACGGCACTGGATGCGGCTGAGGCGATGCTTAAAACCAAATCGGCGGATACAGGCGAAGGCGGAGTCCGACGCGTTCCGCCCCGCAGTCTTGAAATGAGCCTGGAGTCCATGCCCTCCGCCAATTTCGTGCTGATCTCCACGCCCGGTGAATATGCCGCGGCAGAGGCACGCAAGGCGCTGCAACTCGGTCTGCACGTGATGATGTTCAGCGACAACGTCAGCATGGAGGAGGAGATCCCGCTCAAGCAATATGCACGCGAGCACGACCTGCTCGTGATGGGACCCGATTGCGGTACGGCGATCATCAATGGCATCCCGCTCGGATTTGCCAACGTGGTGCGGCGCGGCGATATTGGCGTGGTCGCGGCGTCGGGGACGGGTCTGCAACAAGTCACCAGTCTGATCGACCGCTTTGGTGCAGGCATCACGCAAGCCATGGGCACCGGCGGACATGACCTGAAAAGCGAGGTGGGCGGCATCACCATGTTGCAGGGCATCGAGGCGCTGGCGAAAGACAAAGCCACCAAGGTGATCCTGCTGGTCTCGAAACCGCCTTCACCGGATGTGATGAAGAACGTGCTCGACAAAGCCGCCAAAAGTAAAAAACCCGTGGTGGTGGAGTTCATCGGCGCCGACCCGCAGACCATCACGGGTGGGAACATCCACGGCGTGAAAACGTTGGAAGATGCTGCGCGCGCGGCGGTGCTGTTATCCAAAGGCAAAACAGTCAAGAAGTTTTCGAACACCCTGCCTGCTAGGTACAAGTCGTTGGTGAAACCCGCGCAGAAGAAACTCAAAAAGGGGCAGCGCTACATCCGCGGCTTGTTCAGCGGCGGGACGTTCTGTTACGAGACCGTGCTGTTGTTGAGCGAGGCGTTGGGAAAGGTGTATTCCAACACGCCCATCAAAAAGGACGAAAAGATTCCCAACGTGTGGAAATCGCTGGAACATACGGTGATCGATCTGGGCGACGACCTATTCACACAGGGACGCCCGCACCCAATGATCGATTTCCGCCTGCGGAATGAACGCATCCTTCAGGAAGCCAAAGACCCGGAAACCGCGGTCATCCTGCTGGATGTGGTGCTGGGGTACGGCTCGAACATGGATCCGGCAGGCGAACTCATCCCTGCCATTCAAGGGGCGCAGAAGATCGCGGCGAAGGCGAAGCGCAATCTCGTTTTCGTCGGTTCGGTGTGCGGCACGGAGTCCGATCCGCAGAATTTATCGCGGCAGGAGGCACGGCTGCGTGAAGTTGGCGTCATATTGACAGACAGCAACGCCCAAGCCGCGCGGCTCGCGGCGGCGATCGTGGGTGCGAGGTAATCATGGTCAACAAACTCTTTGAACAGGAATTACAAGTCATCAACGTGGGGTTGTCCTCCTTCGCAGAGTCGATCCAGCAGACGGGCGGAAAATCCCTGCAATTGGATTGGCGCCCGCCCGCCTCGGGCGACCGCGGGATCGGCATGAAACTTGCCCTGCGGGTCAACGACCCACAGGTGGAAGCGGCGAACCGCACCGCGCACGAACGGTTTTTGTCGGCGCAACCGATCCTGATGGGCGTCGATGCGGCGCGCAATGCCATTCCCAATTTGGGTGAGCGGACATTGCTGCACGCCGGTCCCCCGATTGAGTGGAGTCGCATGTGTGGACCGATGCAAGGCGCCATGATCGGGGCGATCCTGTATGAGGGCTGGGCGAAGGATCCGGAATCCGCCCGCGACCTTGCAGCCGGCGGCGGGCTCCACTTTGCGCCCTGCCATCACTTCGGCGCAGTGGGACCGATGTCAGGCGTCATCAGCCCGTCCATGCCGGTCTGGATCGTAAAGAATCAGGACCACGGCAACCTGTCGTTCAGCAACCTGAACGAAGGCTTGGGCAAAGTCCTGCGCTTCGGCGCAAATGATGCCTCGGTTTTGGAACGCCTCCAATGGATGGGAGCCGTTTTGGGTCCGGCAATGAACGCCGCCCTCCGGCAGTTGGGCGGCGTCGAGCTGCGTCCCATCATCGCCCAGGCGCTGCACATGGGCGACGAGTGCCACAACCGCAATGCAGCAGCGTCCTCGTTATTGTTCAAGCGGCTCACCCCCGCCCTGCTCAAAACAGACCTGCCGCAAAGTGACCTCGCGCGCGTACTGGAATTCATTGCGGGCAACGATCATTTCTTCCTGAACATCTCGATGGCGTGCTGTAAAGCCATGCTGGATGCAGGTCATGGTGTGGCAGGCAGCACGCTTGTCACTGCGATGGCGCGCAATGGCGTCGAGTTTGGAGTGCGCATGAGCGGGACCGGCGATGCGTGGTTCACGGCTCCCGCGCCGATGGTGGCTGGCCTGTTCTTCCCCGGCTACTCCCCGTCCGACGCCGCCCCCGATCTTGGCGACAGCGCCATCACGGAGACCGCAGGGATCGGCGGCTTTGCGATGGGCGCCGCGCCGGCGATCGTGCAGTTCGTGGGCGGCACGCCGCAGGATGCCATCGCATACACCCGGGAGATGTACCACATTACGATGGGCGTCAACGGCGGGTTCACCCTGCCGCCTCTGAACTTCGACGCCGCCCCCGCCGGCATCGACGCACGCAAGGTGGTCGACACCGGCATCGCGCCCGTCATCAATACCGGTATCGCGCACAAGGACGCGGGCGTTGGGCAGGTTGGGGCCGGGATCACCCGAGCGCCTCTGGCTTGTTTCGAACAGGCGATCGCAAATTCGTAGACCGATTTTCAACATTAGTTCTTGAGGAGAATTCCAATGAAAGCACAACGCAAAGTCGCAGTCGTGGCAGTGGGCGGAAACGCCCTGATACGCGAGAAAGGCAAAGAGTCCCTGCCTGATCAATATGCCGCGGTCTGCCAGACCATGCCCTGCGTGGTCGACATGATCCAGGCGGGTTGGCATGTGATCCTGACCCACGGCAATGGCCCCCAGGTTGGGTTCATTCTTAGACGTTCGGAATTGGCGTTGAGTGAAGTTCACTCCATTCCCCTGGATTACGCCGGCTCGAACACCCAGGGCTCCATTGGGTATATGTTCCAGACCGCCCTGCAGAACGAATTCAAACGGCGCGGCATGACCAACCAGGCCACCACCATCGTCACCCAGACGCTCGTGGACCGCAACGATCCCGCCTTCCAAAACCCGACCAAACCCATTGGATCCTTCATGGATGAAAAGACAGCGCATCAACACCGCGACGAGGACGGCTGGTCCGTGATGGAAGATGCGGGACGCGGCTGGCGGCGCGTGGTCGCTTCGCCAACACCCGTCCGTATCATCCAACAAGAAGCCATCCTGTCGCTGGTTGGCGCCGGCTTCACGGTCGTCGGTGTGGGCGGCGGCGGGATTCCCGTCATCGAGAACGACAAGGGGGAACTCGAAGGCGTCGAAGCGGTGATCGACAAGGATCTTGCGTCCGCCTTGTTCGCTTCGAGCATTAACGCCGACATGTTCCTGATCTCCACTGAGGTCGAAAAGGTCGCCATCAACTTCAACAAACCGAACGTGCAATGGCTCGACCAACTCAGCGTTGAGGACGCGAAGAAATATCTGGCGGAGGGTCAGTTCGGCAAAGGCAGCATGGAACCCAAGGTCAAAGCCGTGCTCAACTTCCTCGAACGCGGAGGCAAAAAAGCCCTGATCACCAACCCCGACAACATGCTGTCTGCCTTGCGCGGTGAAACAGGAACCCATTTTGATCCATAAGAAATGGGTCAGGGCCTAAAAGGGCCGGCCTTCATTGTCGGCATTCCATTTCGCCCGTAGGGAATAGGGGCGTTTTTACAGGTATTTCTTCCGCCTACGTGCTTTGACAATTCCCGCCGCATCCATATAATCCCCACTGTTCAAACTTTCCACAATCCATCCCTCTCTATAAGAAGCCTGGCTCCCGCCGGGCTTCTGCCGTTGTATCCCAAACCCATATCCATATTCACATAAGGAGCCCAATCAACATAAAAACAATCCCATCAACAACACAAACACCCTCATATCAAGGCATGTTCGGAAAACAAGACAGATCGCAGGAAGTGGAAAGCATCCTTCCGTCCCAAAAGCAGAGAGGCGTTTCCCGAACGAGCCCAACGTCCACACCGATACACCCATCCCCGTGTCGGTTTTTCCTGACCCCCAAGGAGGCAGATAACCACAATCCATAACCCAATACCCCACGTACGCCAAACGGGCGCCCGACATGGACTTTCCATGCCAGGCGCCCGTTTTTGTTTCACCGCACCTGTGGTGCGGCGCAAGTTCCGATCCACAGCGAGGACTCACCGGGGTGCGAGGCCCGGTAGACAAAAAAGAGAAACCGCCCAGCAGCAACTGGACGGTTTCGGTGCACAAACATGTACAAGCCCGATCATATCACAACTGTAAAAACCGTCAAGATTTCCGCCAACCAATCCCTCAAAGCCTGCGAGCGCATCATCTTCGCAGACGGCCAGCCCGTCAAGGTCGCCGACATCGCCCAGCGACAGGGGCAGCACCACCTCTACCAAGCCGACATTACACTGCTGGACGAGCATGCCGTGCTGGAGACCAGCGCCCCCTGTTGGGCGTGCGTGGAGGTGGAATGAACCGGCACGTTGGACTCTCCGGATGCGTGATCATGCCCTCTCCCTGGGACCATTTAATCCACTTCAACAAGGAGACGGACCATGAGAACCTTCGCATTTCTTCTCATCATGGTCGCCATCGCCGCTTCCCAGCCCCATCACTGGCTGGCGGTGTGCATGGCAGCCATCGCCCACTGTCTGGGCAGGTAATCAAACGAAAAGGAGGTCGCAGAAAAACCCATGCAAGACATCCTATCCATCGCCGAGGGGATCCTCGGAACGGCGGTTCGCGTGGAGGAGCATCGGGGTTGGGGCATCTTCTGGTGCCCCTTCCATAACGACGCGGGTCGGGAGGGAGCCGGAGGGCAACCCAACTTCGGGGTCAACCTGCAAAGCGGGTATTGGAAATGCCTGCGCTGCGGCGCCAGCGGCGGATCACTCAAATCACTGCAGTCCAAACTGGGTCGGGGGGTTCTCCCACCCGTGTCGGAAACCAAGCCGACCCGCCCCAAACGCCCACCGACCCGGGTGCAGTTGCTCGATGAAGCCGTGTCGGAAGCGCGTGCCTGTGTGCAGACTTCCCCCGCCTGGTCGTATCTATCCAAACGCGGTGTCACGCCCTACACCGCCCTGGTGTATGGTCTCGGCTATGGACTTCCCGTGCCACGGGTCCATCGCGAGATCACGGAAGCCGCCAAACAATCCATGATGGTGCGCCGCGACGGCACCTGGTTGTGGGCGGGCGGGGTGGTATATGCCGATCCGCCGACCCAGCCTGCCGTGATGAACGTGCGTTACATCCCGGACGAGCAACTGCCCAAGGGCACGCGCAACTTCACTCCGCCCAAGAACCACAAGTCCTGGGGCAACCGCCTCCAGCCGCTGGGTAGCTGGCGCATCACACCCAACACGCGCACACTGATCGTGCTGGAAGGCCTGTTCGACATGCTGATCACCGCCCAGAAGATCCATCAGATCGGACGCGACAAGGATACCGTCGCGGTCTACACCAACGGCGCCAGTCCCTCGGCAAAGATACTTGCCTGGTTCCGCGAACACAATCAGTACGAGTATGTGCTGCTCAGTGACCCGGACAAAGCCGGGGACGAATGGGCGGAACATCTCACGGATGCCATTCAAAAAGGCGGAGCCGGTGTGCAAGCCCTGCGACCTCCCGCACCGCTCGATCCGGACGAAGCCATCCTGAGCGGATGGTGGCCGTCCATCCTGTAACTCAAACCATTCCCTCAACCGGGGAGCGATCCAAGATCGCTCCCCGGTTTCTTTTTCCACAAGGAGCAAAACTAATGTACATCCTGATCGCCCTCTTCGCCCTGATGATCCTCTGGGCGCTGTGGTTCATCGTCAGCCTGATCCGCTACATCGGTTCCGGTCAACACCAGATCGATCAGCGTCTGCGCGACGTGTGCAAGTAATTCAACCTAAACAAGGAGACTCTCATGTCCAGGCAATACAACAAAACCATCTTCATCGGTCATCTCGGTGGCGAACCCGAGATGCGCTTCACGCCCTCCGGCACACCGGTCACGATCTTCAACGCCGCCACCCACGACCAGTATCCCAACGAGAAGGGCGAGATCATTAAGGTCACGACCTGGTTCCGCTGCACCGCCTGGGGCAAGCTGGCGGAGATCTGCAAACAATACCTGCAGAAGGGGAGCCGGGTCCTGATCGAAGGCAGACTCATCCCGGACAAATCCAACGGTCGTCCGCGCATCTGGACCCGCCACGACGGCACGGCTGCGGCAGATTATGAACTCAAGATCCAGGAGATCCATTTCCTGGACCCCCGCACCGAAGAGCACGAAGTCCCGATTGCCCAGGCGGAGGAAGAGGTTGTTCCAGCATGAACGCCGAACAACTGCGCTCGCTGGCCCGCCTGCTGGAGTATGTCGCCGAAGATGAACAGAAGCACTTCGAAGACACACCAGCGGAGGAACGCGACAACCACATTTACCTCGACATCCGGATCCTGCAAGACTACCTAGACCACCAACAAGGAGATATCAACCCATGATCACCCTGCTTCGCGACCTGTTCCAAAATGCCCTGAACGCCGTGACGCGCATTAGCGTCAAGAACAGCCCGGTCGCCGCCTTCGCCCTGGTGCAATTGAACGTCACCACGGACGGCATCCTGCACCTGTCCTGCTTCAACGGCGAGACCGCCGTGCGCGCCACCCTGAACGTGGACTGCAACGAAGACCTCGCCGTCTGTGTGGATGCCGCGACGCTGAAGGCCGTGGTGGAGACCCTCACCGGTCCGATCCGCCTGCATGTCGATGGCACGGCGCTTGTCATTCAAGGCGCATCGACCCGCACCTCCCTGCGCATCGTGGAGGAAACCCTGCCCATGCTGGACGGGCACGACCTGCATCCGCTGGCGACCTGTACCGGGGGCACCTTCCGCAGCCTGCTGCGCGTCCTGCCCTTTGCCTCGACCGACGAATCGCGCGCGATCCTGCAGGTCGTGCATCTCCTGCTGGAGAAAACCAAAGCCATTGCTCTGGCGGCCGATGGGTTCACCGCCGGGGAGGTAACGGAAGCCATCGAAGGTCCTCAGGAACCCGTTTCCATCTCCCTGCCCTTGAGCAGCGCGCGTCTGTTGTCATCCCTGATCGAGGATCGCGACACGGTGCGTATGGGCACCACCGGCGTCAACCGCGCCCTGTTCCAGATCCACAACGCAGAGTCTTCCAAAGCCCTGATGCTTGCCACCGTCACGGTCGATGGCAATTTCCCCGCCACGCAAATCCAGACCTTGATCGGCGATGCGCGCACGAACGCGGTTGCCACGTTGCAGGTCCAGCAAGCAAGCCTGCTGCAATCGATCCGCATGGTGAATGCGATGGGCACCCAAAGCACCTTCCTCAAGGTATCCAGTGGCGCGATCAGGATCGCCTCCGCGGAAACCGAAACCGGTCAGGCGCGCAACATCCTGGAAGGCACTGCCGATGGACAAGACGCCCAAGCCTGGCTGTCTGCGCTCTACCTCAAACGCGCTGCCGAAGCGATCAAAGGTGAACTGACCCTGCGCATCACGAGCCACACCAAACCGCTCATGATCGAAGCGGGCAACTTCTCATCCGTGATCATGCCGATGATCTCAGACGGTTTCAAGGATCCCTTCCCCGAAGAGGAAGCCATCGCGATCAGCCTGCCAGACATGGCAATGGCATAACCCATACGAACCAAGACGGCGCACCGATCGGTGCGCCGTCTTTCATTTCCCAAGGAGACTTTCATGAACACCCTGTTGCACGTCCAACCCCCGTATACCCAACCGCGCCTCAAGACCATGCCGCTGCGCGAACAGCCCGCCTATCGTGTGACCCAGGATGCAACCGCCTGCAACCAAACCGAATTACTTGCTGCCCTGATCGGCGGACAGAAACAGATCGAGATCGCGCAGGACCTGCTGGCTCATTTCGGGGACGACATCCGCCGCATCTATCAAGCCCATCCGCAGGAACTGGCGAAAGTGAAGGGCATCAACCAGGCGACTGCCGTGCGTATCAAAGCCGCGCTCAATCTTGGCTTGCGTCTCAGTCTGCCCGCCGATGAACGCATCGCGATCAACTCACCCGCCGATGCCGCTGCTCTCGTTCTATCCGAGATGGCGCTGCTGGAAAAAGAGCATCTGCGTGTGCTGCTGCTGGATCGCCGCAACCGTGTGCTGGAGATCGTCGAGGTTTACCAAGGCTCGGTCAATTCCTCGCAGGTGCGCATCGCCGAGGTCTTCCAGCCTGCCGTCACCCGCAATGCCTGCGCGATCATCGTGGTCCACAACCATCCCTCCACCGACCCGACTCCCTCACCCGATGATGTGGCTGTGACCCGTGCAATGGTGCAGGCGGGCAAGTTGCTCGACATTGACGTGCTCGATCATCTGGTGATCGGCGGGCAGCGCTGGGTCTCGCTCAAGGAACGCGGGCTTGGCTTTGGGTAGGAGGCAGCCATGCAACTGACCCTCAACCTGGACTTCACCCCCGCGCCATCCCGGAAACTCATTCAACACACCACCTGGCTCTCTGCAGGCTGGGCCACCGCATGTCTGGGCTTCACCAAGAAAGTCGAGATCAGCCAGTCGCTGAGCGATGCCCTGGATCATGGTGATGAGGATGAACACGACCAGCAGCTCTATGACGCGCTCTGGCTGGCCCATCACCATCTGGTCCTTGATCAACGCCCTTCCCTTTCATTCACCTTCGAATACCTCCACGATGACAAAGTCAAAGGCCGCTACATCGAACACAACCTGCGCCTGCACGTGGAGGAAGGCGATCACCTTATCCTGCTGGGTCTCCTGCAGGATTTTCCATCCCAATTCAACCTACAACCCAAGGAGATTTCTCATGCCGAACTGGACTGAAAACGAACTGACCATCACCGGTCCCGATGTAAACAAGGTGCTCGAAGCGATCCGCTCCGACTCCATTCACGACCAGGATATGCGTATCCTGGACTTCAACCGCATCATCCCCTATCCGCAGATCTATCGCGATATGGACAAACGCGCTGAAGAGTATCGGGAAAAACTGCATGCCATCGCAAAGGATGACCCGGAGCGCCAGCAGAAACTCGAAGCGCTCGGCGCGGAATATGGTGTGGAACCCGGTACACCGTGGATCAAGGATGGTTACAACTCAGGTGGTTATGAATGGGCCTGCGATGCATGGGGCACAAAGTGGCAGCCATGCAATGTTCATCTCACCACCCGCGCTGACTGCTCCAAACCTCTCCGCAAGACAGCCAAATGCACCTACTGCCAGACAGTCCACAAGACCGAGGCAATGATCGTCCTGACCTGCCAGCAATGCGGCAGCCCCCTGCCGGACGCCGAACCCATCCAGGCGTTCCTGGAATTCGACACCGCCTGGAGTCCGCCCATCCCCGTGATCGAGAAACTTGCCTCCATGTTCCCCGATCACACCTTCGAGTTGAAATACTTTGAAGGCGGCATGGGCTTCAGCGGACATGCACTCTGGTCTGAAGGATGTGAAGAATTCCATCATCAATATGAATACGACGGTCCGCGCGGCGGATAAGGAGGAAAAGAAAATGAACATGCAATCCGAACACAAACGGCTCCAACCCGTGCTCGAGCTGGCGCGCCAGCTCGACATCGCCAGCAATCCCGATCCCGCCGCGATCTTTGAAGCAGGCAGCGGCGGCTTTCAAGTCTGGTGTACGCCGTACGATCATCCCCAAGGCTGGAAGGGCATCGTGATGAATTCCGGTGCCCTCTCCAAGCCCTGCGAGTATGTAGGCAGTGTGCATTGGAAATGGGAGGAGGAGTCCATCGTGGCGCTGGAGATCGAGACCAGCGCTTACGCCCTGGCGGATCAAAAACCGGACGAGTACTGTAACCTGACATCCATCCCCCGTGATTTCCACCGCCGCACGATCTTCAACCGCGACGCGGATATCGAGTGGCTCAAGGAAAAGATCACCTGGTTGTTCGCCAAAGCCAATGTGCCTTTGCCGCCCTTCGAATACCGACAGGCGCCGCTCTCCGAGATCGGTCCCTATCTCCTGGCGCATTACACCTCTGACTCCGATGAATATGTGGTGATCGTCTCGCCGGAACTCGACCCTGAGGAATTCTGCAAACCGGGATATGAACTGGCACGCACGCTCCCGATCTGGAAGGCGGGTGATTTCCCCGCCGATGTCATCCTGCGCCCGGATCATGAGTACCAGGAAGTGGATGATGAACCGGGTGAAGGACCACTGGTTGAACAATACGAGAATGCTTCGCGCCTCGGGGATGACAGTTGGCTGGATTATGCCTACGAAGACCGCATCAGCGGTTGGGATGAATAAAACAACCTTATGGAGCAAGCAAAATGACCACACTCTTTCAAGAAACCATCGAACATCTGTTGAAGTCCCACAACCTCATGGAGGATTTCCAGAACAAGGACTCCTTCCATGTGCGTTTTGAGAAGCAGGGCTATCAGCCGCTGGTGATCGAACGCCACGGCGAGATGATTAGTGTCGCACATTACTTCGAACAGAATGGCGACCTGATCGCCGACCCGGATGTGGAGTTGCATTATCCCTCCTGGGTGCCGACCGGCATCACGCAAGCCTTCTTCGGCTATCGCACGAAGTTCATCGAACGCGATGGGCAGACCTTTATCGACACCCGCTTCCACAAACAGGTCTCTTCCTTCCTGACCTTGTGGGCGCGCAATATCCGGGCTCAGGGCTGGGCGGAGGGAGGCAAGGTCTCCAATGACTAACATCCGCTTCATCTACCTATACCGCGATGCCAGCAATTACAAGCAGCATGGCGAAGTCATCCTCTCGAATGAAACGCAGATGACTCTTGAGGAAGTTGATCAACAGACCCGCTCCCATCTCTCCGATGGTTTGTTCTTCATCGCCCGGCAGGTACAGCTTGAGGAACGCTTCTTCGCTGTCATTAGCGAAGACGATCATTTCTGGCATGAATTTGTGCAGGTGGAGTCCACAACGGACCCCACCTTCGATCCCGTCCCTGAGGCAAAGCGCGACATCGCGCAGTTCCTGCAGGAATTGAAACAGGTACATAACACCGGCTGGGATGAAATCCAGGTGCGTGCCGACCTCATCCAGCAGATTGATAAGGAAAGACGGGAATTGAAGCGATGGCTTGACACCAGAGGGGGAGCCAATTGATAGCCACTCGGCTTGCAGATAATCCGCAGTACTGATATACTGAATATCAGACAGGAGTTACCTATGAACAACAATACTTTTCAAGTCCAAGTCGTCCGTCGGGGCATCATCACCCTCCCCAAGGAACTTCGGGAGCACAACAATATCGAAGAAGGTGACATGTTGACACTCATTGATCTGGGGGATGGTGTCTTCGTGGTGAGTCCCAAACGCTCACGTGTGGATGAGATCGCCGATAAACTTGCCAAAGAATGGCAGGACTCCGGAGAGACCCTGGAATCAATGTTGAGTACACTGCGCGAGGTCCGGGCAGAATATGACACCAAAAAATCCTAGGGTCTTTCTCGATACCAGTGTGGTCTTTGCTGCCGTGCTTTCCCCGACTGGTGGTGCACGTAAATTGTTTCATCTAGGAGGGGCAGGATTAATGCAATTGGTGGTTGGTCCCACAGTGCTTCGGGAATGTCAGGGGGTTATCCAGCGCAAGAATCCGACGACCTTGCCGGATCTGGCACAACTGCTTGCCAGCGGTTTAGTCGAAACATCACACGCGCCGACCCAAAAGCAGATTAGTGCTGCAGAAGTCCATGTTCAATATACGCCTGATGCGCATGTGCTTGCAGAAGCGATTCTTGCCAAACCGGATTGGTTTGTCACCCATGACAAGGAGCATTTCCTAAAACATCGAAGTCGGATCGATCTGCCCTTCGAGATCGGCACACCAGGCGACGTGTTACAACGTTTCAAGGACGACTTAATCCAACCATAACCAATAAAACCACATCATGAACAGCGGGTTCGGTAACCACCGAGCCCGCTGTTTTTATTTCCAAAAAGGAGACCCCATGTACGACTACATGATCGAAGAGATGGCAGATGCCATCGCAAAAGAACTGCATCTCGAACCCAACGCCATCCTGCCCAGCCTGCATCGCTTCTGGCAGGACAAGATCGCGCATGTCTGGCAGGTGGAGGATATCTATGAAGCTGCCCGCCGGATTGGCAAGGCGGTCACCCGCGAGGATGCCATCGGGCTGTTACAGGATGTCTTTCATCACCACGACTCCAGCCTCGGCATCACCTGGGACTCACTCGACGCGGCGTTGGAGGATTACCGCCTGTACCTGACCGCGCTGCCCGAGGAACGCCTGCCCGAAGTACATGGCATCTTCAAGGTCTGGCACACAGCCAACCGGATCGCTCATCCATTCGGGTTGTATTCCAACCAAATGGATGGCAACCTGCCGGAGGCGTTGGCGATGGCGCGGCAGATGGCGAAGGATCAACCCGATACACAGATCCATCTGGGGCTGGAGGACAACCCCGATCCCTGGCTGAACCTCATCATGATCGACGACGAGATCCATATCGAGGAATACGAAACCCTGGAGGAAACCCAATGAACACCTGGACCGAACCCTATGAAGATGAATACATCAAGGAACGCATTGAGGAAATAAGGACCGCCCAACAGGAGGCGATTGAGCACGGCAGGGTACTGGTCTCCTCCTACGAACAATTCTGGCTGCCCTGCCTGAACGACCTGCCCGATGTGGATTATCAGGGACGCGATCACTACACAGCTCCCTATGGCACCTTTGATGCTGCGCCAAAGACTCCCTTCCACGGCGCACTCTGGTTCACGCCCAAGTCCGGTGCAGAATTGCCAGTCCTATTGACGAACCAACGCGAGTGGAAGGTGGGCATTGGTGTGGTGGACCTGAATGCCCGCATGGTGAAGATCCAATCCGATGAAGTTGAAGTGACCTTCACCAGTATCAACATCAGCCAAAGCGCGGCAGAACTGCTCCGGGAGATCAACCGCGAACTGGTGCGAGTCAAGGCAGGCGTCTATCTGTATCGTATCGAACCGATCCAGGCTGCAGCCCCTGTTCAACATCTTTACCCGGATGGTCGCATTCCGATCCTGAGCAATTCGCACACCCGTGCCGATGTCACCGGCTATGCCGTCCTGAAGGATCGACCCTATCAGCACACGCTGGTGTATGTCGGGATTGCCGCCCACAAGACCAGTGTGGAAAGTCTCTGGGCATCCCTGATCCGCGGCAAGGGCGGCAGTTCCCTGCACGGCACGTCCGTGCTTGCCGATGGTGAAGTGAAGATGATGACCCATCCCCTGCCGGAGTTCAATGTTCTGCACGCCGGGATCGTGTGCCGCAAGGCACTGCCTGGCAAGTGGGAGGCGAAGGATGATGTTGCCTATGCCCTGGTCTTTGAAAGTGAAGCAGCCGTGGAAAAGTTGAAATCCCTGACCTTGAAACGCCTGCAGGAGACCCTCGCCTTCCCCATCCCCGATGAGTGGGCACCGACTCTCTGGGACTATGCCCTCGATGCGGAGTACATCCAACGGCTGGAGACAGGTGGGGATTGTCGTGGCGGAGTACGGATTGATCTGAACAAGCCCTGGGTGGATCTGATGCAGGGGTTGCTTGATCAGGATATTTTGAAGATATAGGAGGCGGCGATGTTTCTGAACATTCAGGCAAATCAGATATTCGACCTGCGCATGGCGCAGGCACCGGAGAGTCATCCATCGTACTGGCTGGCGCAGTTGCGCAAAGCCGACTGGCTGTATCTGCTGAACTTCGTGGATGTGAAGATGTCTGCCAAAGCCCGCAAGCAGCATATTGCAGAGGCTGCCCTTCAGCATTTTGAATTCACCTACTGCGAAGGTCGTGGCGAGGTTTGGCAGATGTGGAACGAGGTGCGCCGCGACCATCGCACGCTGGTGATCCAATTCAGGCATTCGGAAGCCGACTGGACCCGTGGCAAACCGGAATTCGTGAACCTGGATAAGAATGAACCGCTCGGCTTTGTGAACATCGCCGGGTGGTTGTTTTGTAAGGTCAAGTAAGTAAACAAAATTCAACCCGATCCCCCATGCCATTTGGTGTGGGGGATTTTATTTTCCAAAAGGAGATTACCATGCGTCCCCCCGCTCTCGAAAAATGTGGGTTCTATCCGACAGCAGATCACGTTGCTGAATTGCTCAAAACCTATTTCAAGCCTGCCGACTCTGGCAGGCTTCTTGATCCCTGTGCCGGTGAAGGCATAGCCGCTTCCATCCTGGCAAAAGCTTTGAACTGTCAAAGTTGGGGTGCGGAACTTTCCCCATCCCGCGCTGCATCGGCTGCAGAAAAGATGGATCGTCTGTTCAACACACCCTGGGGTTCCTGCCATTTGACGGGCGAGTCCATCACGCTGTTGTTCCTGAACCCGCCCTATAGCCATGATCGCCTCGGCGACCAGAAGCGCCTGGAGCTGGAGTTCCTGAAATCCACCACGTCCAAACTGGTTCGTGGTGGTGTCTTGATCTACATCGTCCCGCATCCATTGCTGCGCGATCTGGATGTGGCATCCCATCTGGCTGGGTATTACGAGAACATCCGCATCTACCGTTACCCCGAAACCGGATTCAATCAGGTCATCGTACTGGCAACCAAGCGGGTGAAATATAAGATCCCATCTCATGAGGAAATCCATCAGGTACAGGCATGGGCTGATGTGGAACCGCCCATGTTGGTGGAAGTGGATGAGCCTTTGTATGAATTACTTCCTGCCACAGAAAAGGGATCAGGAGGACAACCCATCCGCTTCTCCCGCCTGGACTGGCAGCCGGAAGAGATCGTGGATGCGACCCAAAAACGTGGCTTGCATTCTTCCAAGGATTGGCTGGACCTGCTCAATCCATCGCGCGGCTTGGGGGAATTGAAGCAACCGGTTATGCCCTTGAAGAAGGGGCACATCGCGATGTTGATGGCATCCGGCATGATGGGCACGCTACGGCTGATTGACGAGGACGGCAAGCCGATGCTGGTCAAAGGTCGGGTTGTGAAAGTCACGGAGAAGGTGGAGGAAAACACGGACAAGAAAGGCAATGTGACTTCCGAAACCTTCCGTGACCGCTTCGTATCCACCGTCGCCATCCTGCGCCAAAGCGGGATCGAGCTCATTGATACGGTTGAGCCGCTATCCAAGTTCATGCACAAATATGGCGATCAGATCGGGGCGCACATCCTGTCCACGTATCGTCCTTTGTACAACTTCGATCCGACGCCGGAAGAGAATGCTGTATTGGACACATTGGGAACGAAGCGCAAGCCGTTGCACGGACAGGAAAAGGCGGGATTGTTGCCGGCGCAACGACATACAGCAACAGCGATTGCCAGATCAATACAAAGGAATGGCGTTGGAAACATTCAAGGCGAGATGGGCGTCGGTAAAACGGGTATGGGCGCAGCAACGTTAGATTTGCTCAACGCCTATCCAGCCATCGTGATGTGCCCGCCTCATCTTGTTCCCAAATGGATTCGAGAAATTGAGGAAACTGTTCCAGGTGCAAGGGCAATGGAGATTGCCCGTATTGGCCGCAATGCAGATGATCCTGGCGACGTGAATGATGTCCGAAATTTCCTCCAACGATATGAGTCTGGTGAATTGGGGCCAAAGCCTGTAGCAGTGATTGCCCATACATCTGCAAAATATGGTGCTGGCTGGGAACATGCGGTAGTGCGAAAAAAGTGTGTAGATGATGAAGATGGACGAATGTTTGAGGCTCTCTGCTGCCCGACTTGTGGTTCACCGATACAGATCGATCTGCCGGGTGGTTTTGTCAAAGTTGCAAACACGCTGGATGACCTGGGCGATAAGCGACGCTTCTGTGATGCGGAAATCCCAGGCTACGAAATGGATGATCACAAACGCTTGAAACGGGATGAACATGGCAATCCAGTATGGGGCAAGCGAGTCTGTGGAGCGCCGTTCTTTCAGTTCACCGGACGCCGTTGGGCAATTGCCGACTACATTGCCAAACATGCTAGGGATCAGTTCAAAATGTTGGTCGCGGATGAATGTCTTGTTCGAGACACAATGATTGAGACATCAGAAGGAGCTAAACCGATTCAGGATATCCGAACAGGGGATTACGTACTTTCGTTCAACCATGTGACCAACCAAACCGAATACAGACAGGTGTTGCACACCATGAAAAATCCCGCTCCGAATAAATTAATTAAGGCAGCAGGGATTGTTTGTACCCCAAATCACCCAATATTTACAAAGGAGGATGGCTATGCCGAAGTCGAAAAGGTCAGTGGAAAGACAGTGCGAATATTGCGGAAGGATTTTTATGGCGTACTCGCGAGGGAAAGGTACAGCCCGTTGTTGTTCTGGTTCCTGCGCATCGAAAAATTTATCTCCAGAGCAAAGAAAACGGCACCACGATGCTATTCGCAAACCTCCTGTAATCAAAAACTGCCTAGAATGTGGCAAAGTAATGGTTCTAAAACCAAGTGGAAAAAGATCGGCGAAGCAGAAATTTTGTTCCCCGAGTTGTGCAGCCCGATTTCAATTTCGAGATCCGAAGTTCCGATACGAAGCGACAGCCAAAATGCGCGCCAAATCGAAGGGAACTTTTCTTTCCCGTGGTGGAAACGGGCAACTTACACTTCAACAGAAGAAGTTATGCGAAGTTCTTGGGTTGCCCGAATCTGCAATGGAGTATGTAATACTTACGACCAATGCAAGAGGTCATTTTCAATCCTTACCAAACTCCTACAAAGTGGATTTGGGAATTCCAGAAGTACGACTGGCAATCGAAGTCGATGGAAAAACCCACACATCGAAGAAATGGAAATTTCTGGACCGCCGCAAAACGGCGGTCTTGAATTTTCTAGGGTGGAGCGTGTTGAGATTCTGGAACAAGGAGGTGGATCAGGATTTGGAGAGGTGTGTCCAGACGGTTATGTCTACAATTTCGAAGTTGAAGGAAACAACAACTACTTCGCCAACGGAGTCCTAGTCCATAACTGCCACCAGTTCAAGTCCAAATCCTCGGATCGTGGAATTGCCTTCCACCAACTTGTCGAAGCCACAAAATACACCCTGACATTGACCGGAACATTCTTCGGAGGAAAGAGCACTTCCATCTTCTGGCTGCTCCATCGCCTGAATTCTGGCGTCCGCAAGGACTTCGCCTTCAATGATGAAAAACGCTGGGCGCGGTTATATGGTGTGTTAGAGATGTCCCGCAAAAGTAAACGTACTGAGGAGGATGGTGACGAAGATGGGTACACTGGCAATCGACGGTATCTGAACCAGGCAAAGGAACAGCCTGGTATTTCGCCTGCCATTGTAAATCGCTTGCTGGACACCACAGTGTTCTTGTCCTTGAAGGATTTGGGACTGGCACTGCCTCACTACGCTGAGGAGGTGGTAACTCTGGAAATGACTGATCAACAAAGTAGCCAATACCGTGTGATGGCAAAGAAGTTGTATGACCTTGCCATCAAGAACCGACGTTATCTCTCGACCTGGCTGCAATGGACTCTGGCGCGTCCAAATTCCGCCTTCCGGGATGAAGTCGTGGAGGTGGATGAAGTCAATCAGAAAGGAGAAGTCATTCGACGAAAGGAACTGATGGAATTGCCAGCGGTAGTAGTAGATGGTGAAGCCATGCCCAAGGAGTCCTGGCTGGTGGATTTCTGCCGTGCCGAACGGCAACAGGGGCGCAAGGTGTTGATCTACCTACGCCAGACCGGAACACGAGACATTCAAGATCGTATTTTGAAAATCTTGCGTGATGGCGGAATACGGGCGGAAATCCTGACCAGTGGTGTCAACCCACGCAAACGCGAGGAATGGATTGCGAAGCGGGTGGTTGGTCTGGATGCGCTGGTGGTCAATCCGCGCCTAGTTGAAACTGGTCTTGATCTGGTTGCTTTTTCCTCTGTTGTCTTCGCAGAAGTTGAGTACAGCCTTGTGCGCCGCATGACGGCATGAATGATTGTACGTGACGTACCGCAGGTTGAGG